>ERZ835109.109-NODE-109-length-96912-cov-9.045170_pt1 | contig 96912 bp, 85 predicted proteins | sample MGYA00519946_ERZ835109 | MGnify/ENA primary metagenome ERZ835109 (study PRJEB31850, sample SAMEA3708771) | human gut metagenome | biome: human gut; feature: human-associated habitat; material: faeces | place: China | collected 2014 ...
ACATGAGGATGTTCGGACTATTCTCTGAAACCTCACAAGAAGTAACTAATAATGATATGGATTTCCCTGTAATCTGGAAAGTTTGTTCCGCTCAAAAGGCGGAACAAACTTGAATACCAAGCAACAGACCTATGGTTAAGGAGAATGTCATTTTCATTGTATCCTAAAAGATATTTCCAAATACAAACCCCGAAATCGTTGCCATTAAGATGACGAGTGTCACATAAACGACGGTTTTCTTTGTTCCTAACACACCACGAATAACCAGCATATTCGGCAGAGAGAGCGATGGTCCGGCTAGCAACAAAGCCAAAGCAGGGCCTTTACCCATGCCGGAAGCTAGTAATCCCTGGATGATAGGTACTTCAGTCAGGGTGGCGAAGTACATGAATGCCCCCGTAAAACTTGCGAAAAAGTTGGATAGCAACGAATTTCCGCCGACCGCCCATTCGATCCAGCTATTCGGGATAATACCTGCGATAGCCGTATTGTCATGCGTAGAACCTAAAAGGAAACCCGCCGTAACCACGCCGATAGCCAACAACGGTAATATCTGTTTGGCAAAACCCCAGGAAGAGAAAACCCATTCTCGATTTTCTTCGTCCCGTTTGTCGAAAAGCAGGATTATGGAGAGTGCGGTGATAGCCACTATCATCGGCACGAGCGGAACCAATTTAGCATTGTCGATGAACAGGCTGGCGGGAATTATGGAAACGGCCGTCACCATAGCTCCGAGCAACACCCACAGGGTACACAATTTCAATATCCTGATTAGCGACCAGCACAACAGAAGCGATAACGCTCCGGTGATATACCACTTATAAGCAAAGATAGTATACCATAGTCCTGTATCGGATGCGGCAGGTGCACCCCAATTTGTAAATACGAGAATAAGCACCAATGTAAAAAAGTGGAAGGAGGTTTGCCACATCGGTCGTTTTTCGGGGGGTGGAACGATGTTCATCTGCTCCTCTTTCTTGGCTTTCTCTTCCTTGCGGAAAATAAAAGACATCAGCAGTCCGATAACGACGGAAAAAAGCACGGCACCGATTATACGGGCAATACCCATCTCCATACCTAGAATCCGGGCGGTCAGAATAATAGACAGAATACTGATTGCCGGACCGGAATAGAGGAATGCAATAGCTGGCCCCAAGCCTGCACCCCGTTTATAGATGCTTGTAAAGAGAGGCAGAATCGTACACGAACATACGGCAAGAATACCTCCCGAAACGGCAGCCACCGTGTAGGAGAGCCACTTTTTCGCATTCGCACCGAAATATTTGAGTACCGAACCCTGACTGACGAATACGGCAATTACACCAGCAATGAAGAAAGCAGGCAGCAGACACAATACGACATGTTCCTGCGCATACCATTTTGTAAGGTCGAGTGTGGCATCCACGGCTGTCATAAACCGCTCACTACCGAGCGGCATGAAGAACACGGCTGCAAAGACGATGACAACCCACAAGAGGATTTTCAGTTCTTTTTTCGTATCCATAGCCACATTGTTAAATGCCGAGTAGCTGTTTTATTTCGCTTTCGGAGGGGACGTACCCTTTGATTTTAATCACACCGTCCACCATGACAGCCGGAGTAGCCATCACGCCGGAATTGAGGATCTCCACAATATCCTCTACTTTCATAAGTTTCACATCGAGATTATTCTCGTTGATTACTTTTTCGATTGCCTGATAGGTTGTCTTGCATTTGGCGCAACCTGTTCCCAAAACTCTGATTTCCATATTTCTATTTTTTATAAATACATCATTACACAATAATACATACCGATAATTACGAACAGACCTCCTACGATCCAATTCAGCCATTTTTGAATGATCTGCATCTTACCGTAAAAATTGCTGATATGTTGTACGCTGAATGCCAGAATCCAAGCGACGGCCAAAACAGGCAGTGCGGTAGCCACGGCGAAAAGCACGGGGAGAAGATACCCTGCGGTCGCCGTGGCCGACATTGGGATCAGCATTCCGAAGTAGAAAACTCCGCTTGTGGGGCAGAATGCCATTGCGAACAACACTCCGAGCAGGAGCGCACCCCAGTTTCCTTTGCGTGCCAGGCCCTCGCCGTTGCCTTTGAAACCGAAAGAGGGCAGTTTGAGTTTGCTGCCGGCCAGCATGAATAAACCGATAATCAACAATGCTGGTCCGAGAATAAGCTCTCCGTATTTCCCGATGAACTTTTGAATACCGAATAAGCTGGAACCCTCTTTGAGTATCAGTATCAATACGATACCCAACACCGTGTAAGCGAGCACACGACCGAGCGTGTACAGCAAACCGTTCAGGAAAATCCGGCGGCGATTTTCAATGTCTTTACCGATAAATCCGATTGCGGCGATATTCGTTGCCAGCGGACACGGAGAAACCGCCGTCAGCAGTCCCAGCAGAAAAGCCGTCAATACAGGTGTTGTGCTGCTATCCAATAATGTCTGTAACCACTCCATAGCTTTATTTCAGTAAGGCTCTGACTTGCTCGATTACTTTGCTTTTAAATGCGTCGGGAGTAGTTCGGGCATTGGCAAAAGCGTACTCGGTCAGATTCTCGTAACTCTCTTTGCCGTCTTTCCATTTGCTGACGAACAGAGACGACCAGGTAACCTCGTATTTTTCGGCAATCTTTTCATTCTCTGCTTTTGAAATGTCGATTGATTTGAAAACTACCGTTCCGTTTTTCAATTCATCGGCAAATGTCATTTCGATCGCTTCTTTGGCATGCTTTTCTATCGCCATGCAAGTGGCACACCGTTGTTTGCCGTGAAAATACAATACTTCCACACGGTCTTTTTTAGATTGCTCTTCTGTTGCTTTATTTCCTTTTGCATTACCATTGCCACATGCAAACAGTCCGAGGTACATGGCCATCAATAAAATTACATTTTTCATTTCACTTGATTTAATGGGTTTTTGTTATTTGGGTTATCAATTCATCAAAATAATGCTCTGCTCATTGATAAATAGATTGCCTTTTTCATTGTATTTTAGATGTTTGTATTTCGGCAAACTACGAACATTCGAACTAAAAAAATTGCCGCTATTCGCAACAACTTTCTTTCTTGCATACACATTGCCCGAAAAACTCGGCAAAAAGTATAGAGGCAATTTTCCAATTTTCACGATTGATGCAATATTTCACTTTCGGTGTTTCTATCTCTCCTTGTATCAGGCCTGCGTCTTTCAACTCTTTCAAATGTTGCGATACCGTTGCTTTGGAAATAGGCAACACTTCGTGTATATCGCCGAAAAAACAACAATCTTGTTTGGCCAAAAAGTTAAGTATTGCAATTCGTGCCGGATGTCCCATCGCTTTTGCAAAGCGGGCTATTTGTTCTTGCTTCGTTGTATATTCTTTGTTTTCCATGTCTATTCTTATTTGTTGTTCGCAAAATAACGAACAATATTTTATATAGCAAAATAATATGTTGAATTTCTTTTTAGAATTTTATTTCCCTTCTTTCGTTGTGTCTGTATCGGTCAGCCTGCCCGAATTTAAAATTCCGCTACGTGTGTATTTTAATTTATTCCTTAGATCAGATAGTGAGCCGGAAAGACCGCGAATAAAAAGAAGCTATCACTGCTTACTAATCATAAGAACACCAGAAAAGGAATAGTAACAAGTGGTTTTAACACAAAGGTATATCCCGGGTCTGAAACGTCAATGCTAAGCCCTGTGAATTTGGAAAAATTTCTTTCTTTGGATTCCACAAAAAGAGTAAATTTCTTCAAAGCGTTGCCTTATTTATTTTCTCCATATAAAAGATGTTTATCAGAGAAAAAAAGAAAATTACCGTAATTTTTCTCTTTCTCTTTTTATATTCCTTGTTTTCAGCGTACTTAAAATATTTCGGGTCACTCGAAATCCTTGTATTCTTGCAGAAGAAAATCAACCGACTTTAGAGATTGATTAATTATATTGAAACAGTTGAAAAGAAGTGAGATAAATTTGTTTAAATTAAGAATATTGATTTAAAACAATTCATAATATAAATTGCATTCTGTATGATAAGTTTTTGCTGACAATGTTGATTATCTTTGCTGAAAGTAATATTTGGCAATATTCGATGATTTAATATTATCATAATTGCACTGATTCAAATGTGTAAACCGGAAAATCGGCAAGATTTCGCTATCACCGATTGGCTATTGAAAGGATGATTTCATTTCAGGTTTTTTGAAAGTAGGTTTACAAATCATTCGGAGATACACTCTAATACAAAGTAACGCAATGGTACCAATTTGAAATATGTAAACAATAGGGATGAGATTAAAATAAGCAGGTTTTATATCTGCGCTTTCTCATTGCCGCCAAGCGAATCCCGAAATTAAAAATTACCTGGAACAGAAAAAATATGAGAACGACAATAGTTATCCTTTCCGGATGGATATTGCTTTTAATGTTAACAGCGTGTAGTGAAAACTATACACCCCGGAAGTATATGGGTCTGAAAGGAAAGGTCACGAGTTTGCGGGATACGGTATATCGTTTCAAGTACTCTTATGACACCCTGAGAACCCCGGACAAAATCGGTCATATCACAATCATCGGTTTTGATGATTGGGGAAATATCACGAGCCAATATGAGTATTTGGGAATGGATTCTGTTCCTTTCCAGATAGAAGAGTATCTATATAGTGGCGATACGCTTTTGTGGAGTAGTTCCCGGATACGCCAGTCAGATGGAACTTATGCCGCTCTTGTTTATGAATTTGTTTCCCGGAACAACAACACCGTGAAATACAAAATAGATAATGGCAGCGAGATTTGGGAAGAACAAGTCAGAACTTCGGGAAAATATCGTTGTTATTCCGGGAAGGGGGAGTGGGGATACGAAAAAAAAGAGGCATGGGCCGACAAGAATAATAACATTACAAAATGGAAATTATTGAGTGTGAGTGATGAATTCAAGAGCGTGACGAAAGACAGTTCAAATACCTTCAGTGTGCTTCGTATGTATAAATATGACTCTTATGACCATGTAATAGAAGAGATACATATTGAGGATGGTGATACCACGGTATATACTAATTCTTATTCCGGTTATGATGACCGTGGTAACTGGACAGAAAGCAAAACTCAAGTAGACGGCCGCTTCAAAATTTTGACGAAACGAACCATAAAATATACGGAATAATCTGATTATGAACGAATAATCAATAAAAAACGCTCCCCGTCTCTTTGTAAAAAACAGGGAGCGAAATTGGTTATCCGGTAACTCTAAATCTTCTTGCCGATATAGAAAACATATCCGTAAAAGGCTTTATATTTGCGGTATAGCTCTTCTTCCTGTCGGCTGAAAGCAATGAAGTCTGCAACCGCTTGATTACCTGCGTACTTTTTTAAAATCTTCTCGCGCACTGCGGCTTGCGGAGCAAAATAGTGTTCCGTCCAGCAGTTTTCGGGTAGAATAAAGGTTGCCACCGGAACGTATCCGGCTCTCTGCATTTGAGAAACCTTTCGGGGAATCGTATCTATGCCGGGTTCTGCCGCCATCCAGAAATTGTCAATCTCAGAAGGACGTTCGCCGGTAAACCACGATGGTTCGGTAACGGCAATGTAGCCTCCTTGTTTGAGGTATTCACACCACTGACGCAACCCCTGCTCGAAACCGATATTACAGATAGCTCCTTCCGACCAGATGAGGTCCAATGATTCTTTCTTGAAGGGAAGAGCTTCTTCCATCGACCTGACAATGCCTTTTACCCGTTCTTGCAGACTGAGCCTTCCGGCATTGCGGTTGAAAAGGGTGATAAAATCGGGAAACAGATCGAGTCCTGTAATATGGCCCGGAATATTTTGAGCCAGCACCATTGTCTGACCTCCCGTTCCGCAACCAATATCGGCAATGCGGGAATTTTCGGTCAGATTATCGATAAAACTCAATGCTTTAAGTGTTGCTTCGGGACTACCTGGCCCTTGTCGTTCGAGATTGGAAAAATATTCGCAGATTAGATTCAATTCGAATTGGCTGATTGTTTTATTTTCGTTACTCATTGTTTTAATGTGTTTTGCGCACAGGCAAAAGCATAACAATACCTGCTTACTGTGCACAAATTAAACTTGAATTATTATAATAGGAAACTGCTATCGGAAGAGTATCCGAATGCAAACAAAAGAACAATCCGTGTCAAAACACAGACTGCTTATTAAACAATATCCCAATAGAATGTTTTTGTCATCGCTACAAAGATAGCGTATATTTCTCAGTTTGCAAAATAATTCGCTAACAAACAACAAGTTGTATTGCAAGATTATTTCTTTCGGCAAATACAATCGGTCAGGTGATCGTTAATAAACCCTGCGGCCTGTAAATGTGCATAACAAATCGTCGAGCCGAAGAATTTGAATCCACGCTTTTTCATATCCTTGCTCATCGCGTCCGATTCGGGAGAAGATACCGGGATCTTGTTCAATGAGCTAAAAGTATTGACTATCGGTTTCCTGTCGGGAAAGAAAGAGAGCGTGTAATCATAAAAATTGCCGAATTCTTTCTGCACTGCGAGGAACAGCCTTGCGTTGGTAATGGTTGCCTTGATTTTCAGGCGGTTTTTTACAATGCCGTCGAATTGCATCAACCGTTCCACATCTTCGTCGGTCATTTGTGCCACCTTCTCGGCATCAAAGTCGCAAAATGCTTTGCGGTAGCCTTCTCTTTTTCTGAGAATAGTTATCCAACTCAGTCCGGCTTGGGCACTTTCCAGTACAAGAAATTCAAAAAGCGTTTTATCATCGGTAACTAATCGTCCCCATTCTTCGTCGTGGTATTTCACATAAAGCTCGTCGGTTCCGCACCAACCGCAGCGTCCGTTTACAATATCTTGCATAATCATATCCTTCGTTTCAGATAAATCATATCTTTAAGTAACACACCATCCTCAAGTATCGGATGGTCGTAATTGTCGGTGAAAAAATTTTCGATCCGATGGGAGTACTTAAACCCACAACTGTTGTAGAATCCGATTGTGCTCGGCACATCACCTGTTCCGACCAACATTTGGGTATATTTTCCCGCATAGTGGACAAGAAGGTGATTTATCAACTTCTTGCCGTATCCCTGCCTTTGGAATTCGGAGGTAACTGCAATATTCTTGAGTTCACAAACACCATCCTTCTCATCCGTAACCACACAAACCGCTTTAATACCATTATCCTCAAGTGCAAACATATCGCCCCGTTCCAGATAACGATCTATCATAGATTCCTGTTCGTCGGCAAGCAACAGCAGGTCGATGTATTGTTTCTTATTGTTAGTTATTTGCTTAATGCAAAAGCTCATGTTACTGTATATTAATAAACTATGTTGCAAAATTAATAAAAATTGCTCTGTCTTCAAGTAGCACATTTGCCCCGTCCCCCGGGTGCTTTTTACTGTAAGGTTTGGGGGTGGTGTTCGAAGTTGATACCGGCTTTGCGGGCTTGGGAGTGTTGAAATTGGCGCTTGATGTGGTAGAGTTGGCCGTCTTTGATGAATTTTGCCCCGGTTTGTTTGAACCAGAAAGCGATGTTGTTTTTTATGCAGATGTTCCGGAGTTCCATTACCCAGTCGAAATCACAGGGACGGGAGTTATAGCCGGATTCGCCGCCTGCAACGACCTGTTCGATCCATTCGCCGATGCGGTAAGGGTGCAGGTCGATCCGTTCCAGAAGCGGTTCGCAGATGATGATCTTATGCCTGATGGGGGCGGTCTGGTAGATTGGCAGACGGTAATCGGCACAGGCTTGGTTTTCGATTGTACAGCAAATGGTGACATTGTCGTATCCGTCTCCCCAGTCTGCAGGCAGACAACGGGAAAAGCGGTCAATCCGTTTGGTAATCATCAAGAAATTGAGATCATTGCGCAGTCGTATCATTTCCCAGGCTTGGGAACGCCACACATCGGCATCTTCGACGAAAAAATCGGAGGTAAAACAGGTATATACGAGTGTCCCGGGAGGGATTTTGTACTCTCCGTTGCGTTTTTTTCGTATGGGCAGATCGAAATTTTTCGTTTGTGTTACCACCGAACTGTTTACGTCTCGTTTGGCATCGCCGCGATAAACGTAGCAATGCTGGCAACCGGGACTTACCTTGTGGCAACCGTGCCACAGGTTCCACATGACAGATTTTGAGGCAATGGCATTCGTTGGCATCAGGATTCTTATTTTGCAATTGATCCGGTAATTTCGTAAACTGTTCCGTTTTTGGGCTATTCGTAAATGATCCGGTCGTCAAATGTACGGATAATCTTTTTACTTTATCCGGTGATTAAAAATTAATATTTATGCCACCCATGAATGTTGCTTTGGGCATGGGAAAGCCGGCGTTGACTTCGTAATGTTGGGCCAGCAGGTTTTCACCTTTGACGAACAAATGGGCATGGCGGGTCAGTCGGTAATTTGCCCTGATGTTCCAAAGTACGAAATCTTCCGTGATTTCCTTTGGTGTTACCGCAGTATACAGGTTTTTCACATATTGCAGGCCTGTCGATGCGCTCCAGCGGCCTTTGGTGAAATCGGCTCCGGCAGATAACTTGTGTTCCGGGGCTGCTATCACCGGATTTTCCATATTCAGCCAACTGTAATTGGCGGACAGGTTCCATTGCGGATGGAGGCGGTAGGAAAAATTGATCTCAACTCCCCAGTTTTCGATCTCCCCGGTATTTACATTCAACGGTTTGCCTGAAGTACGGTCTACCGTAATCATATTATCTCCGTCGATATAATACAGATTTATACCGTAATAAAAAGTATTTTTCAATAGTTTCTGCGAAAACGAGAGTTCGTAATTCATCAAACGCTCGGGACGCAAATCCGGATTTTGTGGCGGAAACATATACATTTCCCGGATGGTCGGGTTCCGGAACCCTTTACTTGCCATGGCTTTCAGTTCTGCGTTCCGGGGGAGATGAACGGCCAGACCGCCTTGCGGAATAATTTCTGTACCTACGTGTGAATGGTGATCTATACGCACGCCGGCGTTCAGCGATAATCGCTTTCCGATATCCTGGCGAAAATCGACATATCCGGCGAATTCGTCCATTTGCTTGTCGACACCGGGTTCACGTTCTCCCGAAGCTAAAACCTTATTCCATGATTCTCCTCCGAAATGCTGGTAATCGAAACCCGTTGTCAGGCGATTGCCGCTGAACAATGTCGCGCTCTGATACCAGGAAATGCCGTACATTTGATCTTTGGAGTTGAAATGCGATTTTTGCGGCTCTTCTCCAGGATGATAACCGTCATTTATTTTATGACGTCCCCAGTTATAAAAAAAGCTCAATGTTCCGGAAGTTTTTGCATAATGATTTTCTAAAGCGAACGAAGTCATACCACGGGTGATGCGCGAGTCGTTGTCAATATACGGAGCATCGGTAGTCCCCGGATTGGAAGCGTTGAAATGAGTAATATTTACATCGCCCCACAATTTCCAGTGGGAGGTAAAGTCGTATCCCGCTTTGGCGTATCCGCCGTATTGTTCGAAACCCATATCCGGCCGGTGTCCGTCGGTCCGGTTGTAAGAACCTGTCACGACACTGCTGAAACGGCCTTTTCTGATGCGGTTGGACAGTTCGCTTTGTAATGTTCCGTACGAACCGGCACTTATATTGACACCGGTTTTTATTCCGTCCTGCTGTTGTTTCCGGGTGACGATATTGATAACCCCGCCCATCGCATTTGAGCCATAAAGTACGGAGGCCGGACCGCGCAGTACTTCAACCCGTTCGGCCAGCATCGATTGGTAGGCGTCGGCAATGGGATGTCCCATCAATCCCATGTATTGGGGATGTCCGTCGATCAATACCAATAATCCGGTAGTCGGGCTGCCACCGATGCCGCGCAGGCTTATGCCTCCGGCGGCTCCCGTAGATACTCCGTAACCCATTATGCCCCGGCTGGTCGTGAAAAGTCCCGGGATTTGCTCCGTAAGTATCGGAAGTAACGAGGGCTCGTAACGTTTTTCTATCTGGGAACGGTTTACCACAGAAACCGTCATCGGCAGATGACGGATATCCGTCTCATTACGGGTGCCCGTTACGACTACTTCTTCCATGGTAAAATTACGGACAATACGGGAAGTATCGCTTTCGGCTTTTACATCCACTGCCGTTCCGATAAGTGTGCAGAACATTAAAACAACAGTCCGTTTTTTCTTTATCCTTATTTTGCTTGTAAAATTTCGAATCATGGGGTGAATTTTATTTTAGCTGTTCAGTAAACCTATACGCCGTGTAAAGATAAGTGTAATTTGTCTTTTTGGGGAAAAACATCATTTGTTATTATAAGCTGCCGTATTCCGTTTGGAAGGACTCGAAAAGCCTTTTGTACCGGCAATTGCCGGACAGAGTTTTCTGAAGTGTTCCCGTTTATTCTCCGGGAATCTCTTTTACTATTTCGGCAGGTACACCGGCGACAACCGTATTGGGAGGAACGTCCCGGCTGACGACGGCCCCCGCTGCAACGACGGAATTTTCTCCGATGGTTACTCCCGGTAAAACGGTTGCAGCAGCACCGATCCATACGTTTCGGCCAATAAAGATAGGACGGGAGGTGAGGATATGCCTTTCGGAAGATTTCAAACCGTGATTTTCCGTAATCAGATTTACACGCGGTCCGATTTTAGTATTTTCTTCAATCGTAATGCCGCCCCGGTCCATGAAAATACAGGCCTGATTTATGAATACGTGTTTACCTATTCTGATAAACTTACCGAAATCGGTATAGAACGGCAGACGGATCATAGCGGTTTTATCGATTTCGGCACCCAGCAAACGGATGAGGTTCAGAGCTTCCTCCGGTTCGTGGTAAGAGGTGTTGAGTTCGCTCGTTACGATTCGGGCATGTTCCAGGGCTTCCTGCATTTTATCATTTTCGGGGTCGTTCAGAGAGATGGGTTCTCCTGCAAGTGAGCGTTCAAAGATATTCTTTTTCATAATGTATTATTTTAATTGAGGAAACGAAAGTGTTTTGTTTTATACTATTATTGTTTTGTATGGCATGAGCATTAAACGGATTGCTTTCAGTCAAACCCTGTATATTATATTCTTTGTAATTCTTGTTTTTAATTTTTAACCGGCCGAACGGTTTCTGATTTTCGTATTGCAAAAATAAAGAGATCGATTCGTTTCCTTTGTAGACGGATTACGGATGATTTTACCCGAATTACAGATTTTGTGCATTCGTCGCTAACTTGGATGTTTTCCGGTTGGTTTGTATGGTATTATGGTTCTGATAACTTTGATTGGTGCGGTTGCACAGATCGGCGAATCGTTACCGGGAGATATTGGAGGGGCGATAGACGTATTACATACGGATTTATACCTGTAATATGGGTATAATAATCTGTAATTTGTATACCATGATATTGATAGAATACAGGTATTTTTGTTGAAAATAAACAATAAAATCAAAGATATGAAAAAAGTTTGTTTAATTATCGGTATAGCGGGACTGGCTGCAGCAACCTCGTTGTGTGTCCCGAAGGGAGGGAAAGCAGAAACGGTGGAAGCTTCTGCTTTAAAAGCAGCAGAGACTTCCGCTTCTTCGACGGACAGTAAGGTGCTTGTCGCTTATTTCACCTGGCCTGAAACGGACGGTGTTGATGCTTCGTCGGGGGCAAGCCGGGTTGTCGCCCACGGTAAGGTGTACGGCAACACGGAGTATATCGCCGGAATGATAGCTGAGGCTACGGGCGGAGACCTGTTTGCCATCAAAACCGAAAGAAATTATCCGGGTTCGCACAAGGAATTGATCGACGAGGCTAAACGGGAAGCCGAAGCCGGAGAACATCCCCGGTTGGTCACGCATATTGAAAATTTAAAAGATTATGATGTCATTTTTGTGGGGTATCCCAACTGGTGGTATGATATGCCGATGGCGATTTATACCTTTTTCGAAGAGTATGATTTTAGCGGAAAGACGGTGATTCCATTCTGTACTCACGGCGGCAGCCGCTTTTCGCGTTCCGTGGAGACAATCACCGGAATGGAGAAAAACGCCCGTGTGGTGCGCGGGTTGTCAGTTGCCGGACGGGATGTGCCCGAGGCCCGGCAGACCGTGCGGAATTGGCTGGAAAAGCAGAATTTATTGAAACATTAAAATATAACGATGAAATCGAATGTATTACGAAAAATAAGAATAGCGCTTGCTATTGTCTGTTTTCTACTGATTACGTTGCTTTTTCTGGATTTTACAGGAACGATACATGTTTGGTTCGGCTGGTTGGCGAAAGTACAGTTTTTACCTGCCGTGCTGGCCGTAAATATCGGTGTAGTGGCTGCGCTGGTGATACTGACCTTGCTGTTTGGCCGGGTATATTGTTCAGTGATCTGTCCGTTGGGGGTAATGCAGGATATCTGGGGTCGGTTGGGAAAAAGACGTAAAAAAAACCGTTATACCTATTCTCCTGCTTTATCGTGGTTACGGTATGGGGTATTGGGAATTTTTGTCGTTGCCTTGATTGCCGGTATCGGCTCACTGGTGGCTTTGCTGGCCCCTTATAGTGCTTACGGACGAATAGCATCTGATTTGTTTGCTCCGTTCTGGCAATGGGGAAATAATGGTTTGGCTTATATGGCCGAACGGGTCAATAGCTATGCTTTTTATTCGGTTGACGTATGGATAAAGAACACGGCAACACTTGTTGTCGCTATCGTTTCTTTCGTTGTCCTGGCGGTTTTGGCATGGCGTAACGGTCGTACGTATTGTAATACGATCTGTCCCGTAGGTACTGTTTTGGGTTTTTTGGCCCGTTTCTCACTTTTCCGGCCCGTAATCGATCAGTCGAAGTGTAACGGCTGTACTCTTTGTGCCCGGAATTGTAAAGCGGCGTGTATTGATACCAAAACGCATGTGATTGATTACAGCCGTTGTGTCGTTTGTATGGATTGCATCGGTAAGTGTCATAGAGGTGCGATTTCTTATGCTTTGTGCCACAGCATGAAAAAAAGAAAACAGACAACTGCGGAGATAGAGGCGGATGGAATTTCGCGTCGCGGTTTTCTTGCTATTGCCGCATTGTTCAGCACGACATCGCTTGTCCGGGCACAGGAAAAAAAGGTGGATGGCGGATTGGCTGTTATTACTGCAAAGAAGATCCCGAACCGGACGACACCGGTTGTACCGCCCGGTGCACAGGGGCTTCGTAATATGGCAGCTCATTGCACGGGTTGTCAGCTTTGCGTTTCGGTATGTCCCAATCAGGTATTGCGTCCGTCGGGTAAACCGGGAACGCTGATGCAGCCAGAGGCTTCGTATGAGCGGGGCTATTGCCGGCCCGAATGTGTGAAGTGTGGTGAAGTTTGTCCCGCAGGAGCTATTCTGAAAATTACGACTGCCGATAAATCGGCTATTCAGGTTGGACATGCCGTGTGGATAAAAGAAAATTGCGTGTCCCTGACTGATGGTGTGGATTGTGGAAATTGTGCACGTCATTGTCCTGTCGGGGCCATTACGATGGTCGCATCCGATCCGGATGTGCCGGATTCGCCTAAAATACCGGTTGTGAATGTCGAGCGTTGTATCGGGTGCGGTGCCTGTGAGAATCTTTGTCCGGCACGTCCGTTCAGTGCTATTTATGTCGAAGGTCATGAATGTCACAGAGTGATTTAAAATTACAGGTAATGGAAGAGAAAAATAAGAAAAATCAAATAGACCGCCGGGAGTTTCTCAAACGTCTTGGCATAGGGGCGGCTGTTTCGACCGTTGCGTTGACCGGCTGTAACTCTGGAAAGAATTCGGTTTCGGGCGATCGTTCGGCTTTGGGTGATATTCCGGTCGATAGGATGACTTTCCGCACCAATCCGAAGACAGGAGAAAAAGTATCGTTATTGGGGTATGGCTGTATGCGCTGGCCTACTCTTCCCGGAGGAGATGAGCCTATTGATCAGGAAACGGTGAACCGTTTGGTGGATTTTGCCATCGGACACGGTGTGAATTATTTCGATACGTCGCCGGCTTATTGCAAAGGACGGTCGGAACGGGCAACCGGGATAGCGCTCAAACGGTATCCGCGCGATAAATTTTTCATTGCTACCAAGTTGTCGAATTTTGCTCCATCGACCTGGACCCGGGAGGAGTCCCTGAAAATGTATCACAATTCATTCAGGGAATTGCAGGTCGATTATATCGACTATATGTTGCTGCACGGCGTAGGGATGGGAAATGGCATGGCTGAATTGGAGGCGCGTTATATTGATAACGGAATACTCGACTTTCTGATGACCGAACGTGAGGCGGGACGTATCCGTAATCTCGGTTTTTCCTACCATGGTGATATACGGGTATTCGACTATTTGCTGTCGCAGCACGAAAAATACAAGTGGGACTTCGTGCAAATACAGCTTAATTACGTCGACTGGAAACATGCGAAGGAAGTCAATACGCGTAACACCGATGCCGAATATCTTTACGGTGAACTTGCCAAACTGAATATTCCGGCGGTTATCATGGAACCTTTGCTGGGTGGGCGGCTTTCAAATGTACACGATCACATAGCTGCTAAGCTTAAGCAGCGGCGTCCCGACGAAAGTGTGGCTTCATGGGCATTCCGGTTTGCCGGATCGTTTCCCGGGGTGTTGACTGTGTTGAGCGGTATGACTTATATGGAACATCTGCAGGATAATCTGCGTACTTTTGCGCCCTTGGACCCGCTGACTGAAGCAGACATGGAATTTTTGGAAGAAACAGCTCAGGCTCTGCTGCGCTACCCGACGATTCCCTGTAATGATTGCAAATACTGTATGCCCTGTCCTTATGGACTGGATATTCCGGGAATATTACTGCATTTCAACAAATGTATCAACGAAGGTAATATGCCTTCTTCGGCTCAGGATGCCGGTTACCGGAAGGCACGCCGGGCTTTCCTCGTAGGATACGACCGTTCGGTACCGCGTTTGCGGCAGGCCGATCATTGTATCGGATGTAACCAATGTGTACATCATTGTCCGCAGAACATCCGTATACCCGAGGAAATGCAACGTATCGACAGGTTTGTGGAAGACTTGAAACAAGGGCGTGAATTCTGAAAGTAGAATACAATGGGACAGGAGATGGGGTTTATGACGAAAGAAGAACAGCAGAGCCTGATTGGATATCTGTTTGCTGAAAAGTGTTCGTGTGTGATTCGTAACGGCAAGGACATTCGGGTGTTCCGTGAACGGGGCGTGAAAGATTTGTACCGGCTGTTGAAAGAGGAACCGGAATTTTTGAAAGGGGCTTTTGTTGCGGATAAGGTTGTCGGTAAGGCGGCTGCGGCATTGATGATACTGGGCGGGGTGAAAGAGCTGTTTGCAGGGGTGGCCAGCTTTCCGGCTCTTGAGCTTTGCCGGAAAACCGGCCTGCGGGTTGGTTGCATACACGAAGTATCCTATATCGTCAACCGTATGCAGACAGGTTGGTGTCCTTTGGAAATTCGTTGTAAAAATCTAGAAACGCCGGAGGAATGCCGGATAAAAATTGAAGAATTTATAAATATACAATTTAAAAATCAATAATCGGAAATTATGCAGACAACAACAGTAAAACTCTATTCGCTGGAGTATACGGATGCGAAAACATACCTGACAGCCGCCTTGTTTATGGCGGGGAATATCGTACTGCCGCAATTGTGCCACCTCGTACCACAGGGAGGAGCACAGTGGTTGCCTATTTATTTTTTTACGTTGATCGGAGCATACAAATACGGCTGGAGGGTCGGATTGCTGACAGCGGTCGTTTCCCCTCTGCTCAATTCCGTTCTCTTCGGAATGCCTGCTGTGGCGGTATTACCGGCTATTTTGTTCAAGTCGGTGTTACTGGCATTGCTTGCTGGCTTGGCTGCCATGCGTTTCAAAAGAGTTTCATTACTTTTGTTTGCCGCAGTCGTGGGTATCTATCAGACGATAGGTACATTGGGCGAATGGGGGATAAAAGGTGATTTTTTCCTGGCCGCACAGGATTTTCGCATCGGATTACCGGGCATGTTGTTGCAGGTGTTCGGCGGTTGGGCCGTTGTTAAATTTTTTATTCGTAAATGATAAGGTATCGTTGTTGATGGGAGATTACCGGTATACAGGAAATACCGGTCTCCTCCAACAATGCATTTACGGGCTTACTGCCTGAATTAACCGAAATTGATATATCCGGAAATTACATTTCCGGATATATTTCTGATAACTTTCGGTATATTATCCGGTCTTTTTCGAAAATCTGTAATCGGGGTTATAATACCTGTAATTCATCTACTAAAACTTTTCTCGGGACAACGTAATTTTGTTGTGTAAAATGATTCTGAAAGCTGCTTGATAATTTTAAAGAGTAGCCGTTACTGATCTGTAGAGAATAATTTAAACTTATAAAATAAACGATTATGGCAAAAAGAGTATTGATTTTATCGTCTAGTCCGCGCCGTGGCGGAAATTCCGACACCCTTTGCGATGAATTTATGCGGGGAACTGTTGAAGCGGGAAATGAAGCGGAAAAGATTTTTCTGGGTGATAAAACCGTTCATTATTGTACGGGATGCAGTGTTTGTAGTTTGCATAAAAAGCCTTGTCCGCAGAAAGACGATGCAGCCGGGATTATTGGGAAAATGTTGACAGCCGACGTGATTGTCATGGCCACCCCGGTTTATTTCTATACCATGAGCGCTCAGATGAAAACGCTGATAGACCGTTGCTGCGGACTTTATACGGAGATGAGCAACAAGGAATTTTATTTTATCGTTACTGCGGCAGAAGAAGATACCCGCTTGCTGGAACGTACCGTCGACACCTTTCAGGGATTTCTCGATTGTCTGAAAAAACCTCTCGTCAGAGGGGTAGTATTGGGTACGGGGGTGTGGCATGTCGGGGAAATAAAAGATAAGCCTGCTATGTACGAAGCGTATGAAATGGGAAAACAGGTCTGATTTAATTTATGAGATCATGAAACGGAATTTGTTGAATATATTAATACTTGTTTTTATGTTGCCGTTCGGTATGTATGCCTGTCATCCTGCTCAGGTAAAAGTAATAAATAATGACCCGGAACAGACAGGAGAGGATAGCGTTACTTCCGGATTTCCCAAAGTATACTTGTGTAAAGACATCACTGCCGGAAATCTGGTCCGGATTTATGAAGCACTGGGACGTCCGGTAAAAGGTAAAGTAGCCGTAAAACTCAGTACGGGAGAGCCAGGAGGCCATAATTTTCTGCAACCGGCTTTAATTAAAGATCTGGTAAAAAAGGTCAACGGTACGATTGTGGAATGCAATACCGCTTACGGGGGCGGACGTTCGGATACCGAATCTCACTTTAAGGCAGCCGAAGATCATGGTTTTACAGCCATAGCTCCGGTGGATATTATGGATGCTGACGGAGAAGTCAGGCTTCCGGTTAAAAACGGAAAACATCTGAAGGAAGATATTGTCGGTTCTCATTATCTGAATTATGATTTTACGGTGGTGCTTTCCCACTTTAAGGGACATGCTATGGGCGGTTTCGGAGGCGCGATCAAGAATATTTCAATCGGAATCGCTTCTTCTGACGGGAAACGCCTGATTCATTCGGCTGGGACAAGTACAACCGATTGGGGAAATCCCGCCCAGGATGATTTTTTGGAGTCTATGGCCGAGGCGGCACAAGCTGTCATTCAGCATTGCGGCGACAATATCCTATACATTAGTGTGGCCAATAATTTGTCGGTAGACTGCGATTGTGATTCCAATCCGGCCGATCCGCAGATGGGGGATATTGGTATTTTGGCCTCACTTGACCCGGTGGCACTCGATAAGGCATGCACCGATTTGGTTCGGGCATCGGAAGATCATGGAAAGATACATCTGATTGAACGCATAGATTCCCGTCATGGTATGCATACGCTGGATTATGCCGAACGGATCGGATTGGGTAGCCAAAAGTATGAATTGGTGGAGTTGAAATGAAAATCATTGATTTTATCATTGTCGCGCTACAGTAACCTCTTTTCCTTTTTTCCGTTTCTATGGATAGAAACAGGCGGAAGGAATGAAAAAGAAAATCAGGATAGTTGTTTATGTCATTTTTGCACTTGTCATTGTATATTTCGGAGTACAATGGATACTGGAAAGTAAAATCAGGAACCTCGTTGAAAAAAAGATATATGAAGTAACCCGGGGGACTGTAAAGGCTGAAGTCGTTTCGGTTTCTTTGCGGTTGATCAGTCGCTCGTTATGGCTGAAAGAGGTGAAAATCAGTTTAGATACAGGAGCCGGCCTTCAAAACGGTCTGCCTCTGATAACTGCTGAGGGGTACCTTAAGAAAGTGGGGATACGCGGCATTCGTTTTAAAAAAAAAGATTCCGTAATTTACTTACGGGCAAAGGGGGTTGAATTGGACGTTTCGCGGCTGTCGGCCGATATATTGAAGAAAAGCCGGGATATCTCGGCTATGGATCGGAATATACCGCGCTTGCAGTTACAAATACAAAAAATAGCTGTCCGGCTCGGTCATATCCACTGCTGTGAAATCGAAGGACGTGATTCCGCCGAATTCCGTTTGCAGGATTTTAACGGGGAAGTAAACGATTGGGAGATGAATACGCTTTCCCGGAACACCGGTTTACCTTTTTCCTGCCGGGATTTACAAATGGCTTTGTCCTCCTTTCACTATTCGTTTGGAGAGAATTCACAGGTATTGGAAATCGATTCATTAAAACTGCAAGGAGCAAAGGGCCGCTTTGCTGTCGGAAATATCCGGTTGATGCCCCGGTATGGCATGTACGAATTTGCAGAAAAGGCCCCGGGACATGCGGATTGGACCCGAATCAAGGCCTCCGGATTGCGGGGGGAAGGGTTCAGTTTACAAAAACTGATGTCTGAACGGTTTATATTTATCGATAGTATTTCTTTGGAAAAGGCTTCTGTCAGTAGTTTTAAAAATCGGCAGATTGAGCAGAAAGCTCGGGTAAAACGTTTGTTTTACGAATCGGTACAGGAATTCTCTCTTCCTTTTGCTGTCCGGAGGGTTGCCCTGAACCGTGTCGATGTCGAATACCTGGAGTTGGCTAAACACGGACTTTCACCGGGAAGAATTGCTTTCGGTGATTTGCGGGGAATATTTTACGATCTGACAAACAGACCTCCATCCGGACAGTCTTTTTATACCTTAAAGGCCGAAGGTAGACTGATGGATCAAGGGAAAATACAGGCTGTTTTCCGTTTACCGGCCGATTCTGTAAAACCGGCTTTTGAAATTGCCGGAGAGATGGGACCTCTGAATTTAGCTGTTTTAAATCCGATACTGGAACCTTTGGCAAAAATTAAGGTCACATCCGGACATTTGGAGAAAATGACATTTGAAATAAAAGGGAATTCGCAAAAAGCCCGGGTAGATATGGTGTTTTTGTATGAGAGGCTCCGGATTCGTATAATGAAAGAAAAGGACGGAAAGCTTGAGACCAGTTCGTTTCTTACAACTTTGGCTAATGGAATGATTGTAAAGGAAAATAACCCGGATCACCGGGGAATACGAAAAGGAGAGGGCTGGGCCAAAAGAGATCCCTATCGTTCCCAGTTCAATTACCTTTGGAAAATAATGCTCGAGGGACTGAAAAAATCTGTCGGACTCTAATTTTGCCGGAAAATAGGATTGGGGTAAGAAAGATTCGGAAGCTCTTCCTTTTTATTTTCATGCTCTTTTTAAACATCAGTAATGGATTTCTTCGATAGTAGTAGTGGTTGATAGTGTCTTTCGTATTTCGGTTTCCGTAATGATACTCTGTCAAATAACCTGAAAATAGATTTCTGTATGGCAAAAAAATATATATTTGTATAAATTCAACCGAAACAGTAAATACAATGGGGTTATTAAATTTTATATTCGGTAAATCGAATAAAATGGAAAATGAGTTTTTCGGAACAATGACTTTTTTTGAGTTTAAGAGAGAACCTCATAAAAATTATTTCGAATGTAGTCGTCATTTTAAACCGACCGACAAAATAATAGAAATCGGCATCGACGGAGATAAGGCAGGAGTAACCAAAGAGCAAATTGGGTTTTTTAGGCGTATAGAGGACAATTATTCCAAAATATGCCAAACGGTTGCTCCTTTGATTGAGAAGGAATTCGGGAGTTGGAAAGAAGGGTTCAGAATACTTGATTTTCAAAAGGAATTCGAGGCAGTCTATTTGAGTTTACCGCGATGTGAAACCCAGCCTGTTATTTGGGAAATTGCTTTTGAATCGGAACATGACGGAAACCATACCTTCACATTAACTATGTCAGACTTTGAGGCAAAAGAAATACTTATCGACGGATAAAACAATAGGTAGTTCGTTTCTGTCCGGATATTAAACGATGTAATGAAATGAAAAGCGTATTTTTATTCCTATTGGTCGGTTTTTGGACATTGGAGACCGTATTCGGTCAGTATCCGGCCTTGGCAGAAGCTGCTTGTCAGATAGAAAATCCTGCGATTCAATACGACCCTTCTTATTTTAGGATTTCCTACCCTAACGGGGATGTGCCGGTAGATAAAGGTGTATGTACAGATGTCGTAATCAGAGCTTACCGGAAATTAGGAATTGATTTACAGAAAAATGTCCATGAAGATATGAAAGCTAACTTTGGCAGGTATCCTAAAAACTGGGGACTTACCCGACCCGATCCGAATATAGACCATCGGCGAGTGCCTAATTTAATGACATTCTTTTCGAGATACGGTGAAGTGCTTGAGATTACAGATCGTCCGGAGGATTATAAACAGGGAGATATCGTTTGCTGGGATTTGGGACGTGGAATATTACACATCGGGATCGTTTCGAATGTCGCTTCAAAGGAGCAGGCTCCTGATTCTAACAACCGGCTTTTGATGATGCACAACATCGGCGCCGGTCAGGTATTGGAAGATTGTCTGTTTGACTGGAAAATAATAGGTCATTACAGGTATTTCGGAGAAGTCGAATGAAGGAAGTGCGCTACAGAAGTGTGCTCTTAAATTTGGGCAGATTGTTTTGTATTTAAAGTCGGCTTTATCGTCTTTGGTCAATGTATTCAAAGCCAGGGGGATGATAAGTTCGGCCGATTCCAGAAGATTGAATGTGAAAAATTCGGTTTTTGCCGATTCCGGGAGAATACCGAGATCCGCTAATTACTTCCGAAAATCTGATCTTGCGGTAATTTAAAATTATCCAAAACCAGGAAAATAATAGAACATCCTTGGGGTATCGGGGACATAAACGACGTTTGCTGTGCGTATACCTATGGCTACATATACGACGGTACAGAAACGGTATAACTGCGGTATATGAACGGTCCCCGCCGGAGTTGTACCGGAGTTATACCGGAGTTGTACCGGAGTTAATAAGGCGAATCCCCGGCGAATCTCCGGTTGATCTCATACGGGGAACATAGCACTTTATCCCCGTCCCCGGGTGCTACTACGGACTTTGTTTGTTTTTTATTTTAAGGATGGATATAAGTGATTTATTCGTCCATGCTATGTTTTTCGATGTCAGGTAGAGCGGATACATTGTCAGGGCGGTTGTCATTCCCACGATTGAACCCAACATAATGTCTTCGGCAAAATGTTGCGATAGGTAAATGCGCGAGTAAGCTGCCACAATCGCCAGCATAAGACAAAAGAACGATATGTATCGGTTTTGTGACAAAAGGGTGATACAGGTCATGGTGGCAAAAACGGCGGAGGTGTGCCCTGACGGAAAACTGTTGGCGGTATGTATCTTCATTCCCTCCACAAACTGCAAAGCCACGTCAGGGAAGTTCTCTTCGAAAAATATTTTTGGGCGCGGCACACCGAAGAACCATTTCAGTCCTTTGGTAAGCAAAGCGTTCACAAGCAGAGTGATCAGCAGGTAAAACGATTGGTTTATTCGGAGGAAAAGATAAACCATAACAATAACGAAGGGGATGCTGGCACCCAGGTGAGTAAAATAGGTGAAAAAAAAATCCAGAAAAGACGAGCGATAGACATTGAGCATCAAGTGTAGTTCGCCCTTTTCGTAAATTACAATCAGTAAAAACCAGATTATTGCAAAAACGGCGTATGGAACAAGAAAGCAGATGAAAGTTTTTTTATTCATTTTTCTTAATTGTTATTCAGTAATTACGTGCAAAGCACGAACAACGCAAACGGAGAGTGTGTAAAACGGCATAACCGGATAACGTGCAATGCGTCAGTTATAAATATTCAATTCTTCTTTATAAATCGGACTTTCCACTCCCAGGAAATTCAGCACGCTGTGAAATACGTGATTTTGTGTCAACGATTCATTCGGTTTGAGTTGTCTCAAACTGTCGGATACCCAAACGATAAAGGGAATTTCGTACTGCTCCCGCGGAGCAATACTCATAGGTAGGCCATGCATATAGAGATTTTTTTCGCCCAGCGACTCGCCGTGATCCGAAACAAATATCATCGAGCTGTCATACTCTTTCAGTTCTTTCAGTAGTTCAATCAGGCTGTGCAACAAATAGTCGGTATAAACAATGGTATTATCGTAAGCGTTTATCAACTCCTCTTGCGAACAGTCTGCCAGTTCAACGCTGTTGCATACGGGGGTGAAAATTTCGAAACGAGGAGGATATTTTTTGCTGTATGTCGGACCGTGGCTTGTGCTTGTGTGCAGAATGATTAACACTTTATTGTGTTCGCTTTCCGATATCTGCTCTTTCAGTCCGCTTAAAAGGATTTCGTCGTAATTGCCGTTTTCTCCTTTATAGCCAGGCATCAGGGCCGCTCTGTTTTGATAGGTCTTTATATGAACCGGCGGTTCTCCCCAGTTGGTTGTTCGCCACACAACCGACACATTGTTGCGAAACAAATAGTTGGGCAGTATCTCGTATAAATCATTGGACTTTTTGTGTGTTAAAATACATTTCATGCCGGCAGTGGTGTAGGTGGCACAAGATACCGCCGGGAAATAAAACAGGTTGGGCGTTTCGGACAACAAGGGGTTGGTATTCTTTTCGTAACCATAGAGCGAAAAGTTTTTACTTCTTGCCGATTCGCCTATTACCAGAACCAATACCAATTTTTTATTGTCTTTTAGGATGGCGTCGGGCAACAGAATTTCTTTTCTGTTGCTTTGGTGCTTATGGATATAAAAGCGTGCGATATTTACCGTGTAAGACCATGGCATTACAAGCCCGCCCAGAGTGGTGTCGTGTTTGTCAATCCATAGCCAGTTCGTGGCGTTGACAAATATCAATGCGGCGAAAAACAGCAGTGTCAGTGAAGTCGTTACCAAAAACTTTTTTAGCTTTACGGTTATTATTTTAGCCTTGATGATGTAGATCGAGGGAAATATGCCGAACAATAAGATGTATAGCAGTAACTTTACCGAGAAAAAACTGCTTGCTTCATCATAATTTGTATTGATAACGTTGCCTATCATTCCCTTGTCTATGATAATGTTGTAAGTATTTACAAAATAGGTGGCAATTGAGCTTATTATAAAGGTTACAACCATCAGAAACTTCCCTACAAAACGCGACAGGAAAAGAAATAGATAAAAAGTAAAAGCATTAAACAGTAATAATAAAACAAAGAGGCTGATAACCAGTAATATGCCGTTGAAACTTTTATAATTGAGATTATTGAAAACAAAAGCAAGAAACGAATAGTGGAAAAACAAAAGGTTGAACAGACTCATCAACAAGGCGAAATGAGTAATTTTTATACTTTTTGTCAATTGGGGAAACAATAACTTCATGCAGCAATAGATTTTATGTGAATTAGTGATAAATAAATTAGAGTAAGTTGTCGCCTTTCAATTGGACGCTTTTTGTACAAGAAAAACGGAATGGCAATCAAAACAATATTTGAAATCTATGCGGCAATTATCGGATTCATACCTCTTTGCATTTTTGGTGCCGAAAAAGTGCAGCGCCAAGCACTGTAAGAATAAAAGCCGAGATTACTCCGGCACGCGTAGAGGTATATTACAATTCGAATTTTAAAATAGTGTTTTTTAACCAGTAGCCAACAGACAATTAATTTGTGCGTAAAACTAAGAAATTTGCGTTTAAAAACTTAATGGCTATAGGTTAAAATTAGTTAATTGGGTTTTTCGTGACGAATAATTAAGGCATTTATATACAAGTTTACCGTAAATTATTTCTTGTCTTTATATTGTTAAATCCACTATACTACATGGACTTGTTCATGTCAAGTCTGCACCCTGATAAAGGGGGCATTGCCTCAAAATAATTGTCTGATTAAGTCACAATTATTAGCACTTTAGCCCCGTCCCCGGGTGCTATTTCGGTTTACAATTGTTTTGTTTTTTTGAATTATAATATTTACAACGAAATATTAGGATGTTGTGATTGGATTTTTTAATTTTAACAATTAATTTTTTGTTATGCGTCTGAAATTAATATTGAAGTTATTGGATGGTAATTGTTTACCTTGTAATTATATGTACGAGTTATCGAGTGCTTTGTATAAAGTTTTGAATGAGGGGAATACTGATTTTACAACCTGGCTGCACGATAAAGGGTATTGCAAGGAGAAGAAATCTTTCAAATTATTCACTTTTTCCAATTTATACATTCCCCGTTTTAAAATCGAGGGGGATCGGTTGGGGATTCTGACAGATACGGTGCAGTTGATTGTTTCTTTCTATCCGATCGAAGCGATTGAAGCTTTTGTAATGGGAGTATTCAGGAACAGACGGATGGAGATCGGAGACCGTAAATCACGGGTAGCATTTGAAGTCATGACGGTGGAACGTTTAGCTGAACCGGAATTCACACCGAAGATGACTTTTAAAGCTATTTCCCCGGTTTTTGTGGAAGAGCAGTTTCCGGATACGTCCCGGACAGTCCATCTTACTCCGGGAGATCCCCGGTTTGCAGAATTACTTCATCTGAATTTACTGGAAAAATACAGGGCATTTCATCAGCAGGAACCTGATCCGCAGTGGCCTGTGACCCGTTTGAAAGTATTATCGGCCCCGAAAGCAAAGACTATTGCTTTGAGGGCAGGAACTCCCCAGGAAACGAAAATGAAAGGGTATCTTTTCAATTTTGAGTTGCAAGGAGAGCCTGAATTATTGCGTCTGGGGTATTACGGTGGCTTCGGGCGTTTGAACAGCCAGGGATTTGGCTGCGCAGAGATCATTCGTTTGATTCAGTCAATTTCTTCTCCTAAAGCTGATGTTTAAATTGTAGTTGCCCGTGATGTTCGCAACGAAATTGAAGGAAAGTAGGGAAAAAAATGTGTGATACTCAGCGGAATTTTGATGATAAGGGAGGGAGTTGGGAAAGGAAATAAATGGTAATAGATTTTTAATATTGGATAAAATGAAAAAGCTCCCAGGACGGGAGCAATTCTAATTAGTTCGATTAAGGATACGAAATTTAATAAATTTCAATACTATGGTAGTTCAATTAAAAATTTACTAGTATAAAGAATATTTTCTCTATGAGATTGTAATCCTTTTAGTTGGGACAAAGATAATCTATTTTTTGAATATAGCCTAAATGATTGTGTAATTTTTATACTAAATTCAATAATGGATTGATGTTTTTCCTATGTTTGTACCAAAATTTGAAAATACAAACATTATGAATTGTTTTAGTTATGTCTCGGATGAGGGTATTCAATTGGATGAAGTTGATACCATGAATTATATCAGGTTAAAAGTGAATGATTTGAGGAAAGAAGGACGCTCTGATGAATTTATTATAGAATTTGTTTTATCTGATCATAGTTTAGAGGGAGATATGGAAAGAATAGTGAGATTTCTAAAAAATGGAATGATGCATCCTTTAATAAATTCTAAATTTAAGGGATCTGATACTTATTGGTAAGTTTAATAATGAAAGATTACATCAGTTTTTATAAAGAATTATTGGGTTTTGAACCTTATGATTTTCAGGTGAAAGTAGCTGAATTACTTTTGCAGGGAAAAAATGTAATCTTGTCAGTCCCAACAGGTGCGGGAAAAACGTGGGCTTCGGTAATGCCTTTTTTATATGCTTGGAGTCAGCAGATGACAGACTTTCCTCTTCAAATGATATATAGTTTGCCATTACGGACTCTTACCAATTCTATATATACGGATATACATAGTTTATTAGAAAAGGATAGAGCCCGGAAAATTTTCAATTCAGTCAATCTTGCATCTGTGCAGACGGGAGAATATAGTGAGGACCCTTATTTTGAGAAGGCAATGGTATTCTCTACCATAGACCAGACGCTTAGTAGTTTTTTGTCTTTTCCTTTATCTCTTTCTAAAAGGCAGGCAAATATCAATGCAGGGGCTGTTATTGGAAGTTATCTGGTGTTTGATGAGTTTCATTTATTGGATTCCAGACTTTCGATGACAACGACGTTGGGGATGATCCGGATGTTGAAGAATTTATGCCGTGTGTGTATTATGACGGCAACTTTAACAGATGAGTATATACAGATTCTGATGCAGCAGTTGAATGATTTTGAGCTAGTCTCTCTTGAAAATTATCCAAGAGATAAGTTCAAAATAAAATCTTTGCGACCCGCAATAGGAAAAGAGGTAAAGAAAAGCGTTTTTATTTCGGAGGACACTATAGGTGCTGATAAAATATTAAGTAAACATCAGAATAAATCCATTGTAATTTGTAACCGGGTAGAGACAGCCCAAAAAATATTTTTAGAATTGCAAGCCCAAAAATCGGAACAAACAAAAATTATTTGTATTCATTCCCGTTTTTTCGACTCGGACAGGAAACACAGGGAACAGCAGATAAAAGAGTATTTTGGAAAGCATAGTAATAAGGAGAATGTAATTCTTGTTGCAACACAGGTAATTGAGGCGGGAATGGATATTTCATGCGATGTGATGCATACGGAAATTTCACCCGTTAATTCTTTTTTGCAAAGAGCTGGCCGGTGTGCCAGATTTGAAAATGAATATGGGAAAATTTTTGTATATGATGTAATAAGTTCTGAAGAAAAGGGAAAGATTACTTTTGAAGGAATAGAGCTACAAAACCAAAATGAAATCAGAAAATTGAATAACCGGTATTTACCTTATGATGAGGATTTATGTAAAAAATCATTTCTGTGTTTACAGAAGTGTTCGTATCTGAATGAAGAAGTGGCCGGAAATCTTGTAAATGAAGTGTTAACAAAAGATGAAAGCGGTAAGGTTGCCAATATTGCTGCTAATGGATTTAATCGACCGCTTATCGAAGAATCTTGGAGAGTATGTGATAAAAAATACTACAAAAATACTATCCGGGATATTCAAAGTATTGAAATTGTATTGATTGATGTGGAGGGACTCCGGAATCTGCAAATCGTTCCCTGGAAATATGAGACGATTAGTGTTTACAGATGGAGTTTTATTGGTTGGGCAAAAAAATGGATGCAAAATAAAAAGGACGATGACGATTGGATATTAGCCAAGGCTGAACAAGGAAATGATAGTTCTTTTGATTCTGATTGGAACGAGTGTTATTATCTCCGGGCGTTGGGCTTTGAAGATCTGAAAAATCACTATGATGTTGTTTTTATCGATAATCGTTATTTAGATTACAATGATGCAGGATTGATGGTGTTGAATAATGAAAACGGATTTGTATCTCCTGTAAAGGAGGGATTAACTAAAGAAAGAATACAGATTATTTTTAAAAAGGATACTTTTTATGAGCATAGTAAAGCTCTGTTAAATTGTTTTGAAAAAGAATTTAAACCGTATTTAAAATTTGCTTTCCAAGAATTGGATATTTTATGGAAAAAGCAGGTAGATTGGGAAAAATTAATCAGGGTGATGATGTACCTGCATGATTATGGCAAACTGAATATTAACTGGCAAAAGCCAATGGTAGATTTTCAAAGTAAAAAAACAGGGGTGGTTTGTCGGGAAGTCTTGGCTCATACGGATTATGATGAGACGACGGATGCTGAGCTAGCCGTTGCATGTAAAATAAGAAGTAAGCCGCCTCATGCAGGAATAGGTGCACAGCAAATATATGATATATTAGTTACGGAATGGGGAGAAGCAGATAAAGGCCTGGCAAGGGTTACAGCTTATGCCGTATTAAAACATCATAGTGTCGAATCGGAGTCATCTGTAGATTTCATTACTTCGGAGTATTGTATCCGGGAGGTGGAAAGACTGTTTGAAGATTGTCCTTTACAGGGAGAGTTTGTCCGTAAGAAAAGAAGGGAAATATTGAATGAAATTATACCGGAAAATGTTAAAGAATGGTTTACCTACCTGTTTTTAGTCCGTTTATTGCGGATATGTGACCAGAGAGCCACGGAATCAATGAAAAAATATATATAAAATGAATACATTCAGAGTAAAAAAAGTAAGCGGAACCTATTCCGAACTGTTGGAAGTTTACGGTTTATCAAATTTATTGAAGAGCATCCTTGATGCATTGAATTTTCTGGATGCCAATATAGACATTACAGATAGAGATATGTTTTATGAAGTGATTGCAGATGTAGATATAACGGATGAAATGATAAGTCATATTCATTATTTTCCTTTTTTCAAATACATAAAGACTAAAGTGGATACAAACGTTGAGCAGTATCCGGATTGTTTCGATTACCCTCAGGAAAAAATACGGAAAAAAGAAAAGAATGATGCTTTGCAAAAGGTATACAGAGAATTTCAGGGAAAGGAAAAAAAAGAAGAACGGGAGCAGCAGATAAATAAAATAGAGGACAGGTTTCCACTCAGTCCGGAATATGACGTCGGGTCACAGATATGTGCGCCCAACAATATTTCCAGTTTTGAGAAATTATATGGAAATTTTCATAATAATAAGGAACAATTTCCGGCTTTAGTAAAAGAAATTTTGTCTTACTACAGCGATTCTACGCATGATTCCAAAGCTTTTGAAAAAAAGATGAAGGGAAGTGCTTTTGTGAAGAGCGTTACAGCAACTCAACTATATAATCCCAATCAGGGTCAGGGGCTGAATAAGCCGAAGGCAGACGGATTGAACAGGAAAAATTTCGATTCCTCTTGGGTGACCGAAACCATGAAAATTTCCGGAGCATTGTCGGATATGGTTTGTCAGTTGGTGAAAGTAGGGAATAGTTATGATTTAAAGATTTTTGTACCGGAATATAAAAAAGTCATTTACACTTATAAAAAGTCATTAATTCTGAATTTTAAAAAGTACCTGAAAGGGAATACTCCGGTGAAGATAGATGTGCTGAATATTCTTTTGCTGACACGAAAAATTGTAGAAAACATAAATGTAAAAGGAAAAGTAAAAAACATTGTCTCCGGTTTACACTCTGTATATCAAAAAGATTTGGGGCAAAATAAGGCTGTGGTGAATATTGGTTTTTTACAGGTTCCTGATTTCGTAGAAGTCAATACAAAAGACGAAAGGGGAGATTGGTTGGACATATTGGATGATCAAAGGCAGATTATAGGTAGTATTGAAGAATTAGGTAGTACGGTGCAGGGATTGATGTGGTACAGAGATTTTATCAGTGGTTCCGATTTGGATAGTTTTTTCAGGTTTTCTTTCTGGTATGCTGTATACCTATCAAATTGTCTTTCCAATAAAAAATATGCGAAGGCGTTTACAGTGGAAACATTAAATAAATTCTATATGAGTATGAACAATAAGTTAAAAGAAATTATTGAAAACAAGGGCTTTGTAGCTGTTGCGAAAGCGATTCGCCAGAGTACAGTGAATTTGCAATACTGTCCTAAAGAGAAACGTAAATATGAAATACGTTATGGGGTTGCACAGATGTTGCAGATTAAATCGAAGACTCCGGAAGATTTAGCTGAATTTATAGGTGGGTTTATTGCTTCTTATAATTCAGAAACTGCTAGGCAGACGGAGAAAAACGGTGAAGCTTTGCGGGCAAATGTCCGTGAAGATGAGTTGATGGAATTTTATACATTATTGGATAAATTTCCTTCTAAATTAGTGGGAGCAATGTTGGCTTCTTACGGTTTTGCCCTTTCTGCCAAAAAACAAGAAGATATGGATGATGATATGGAGGCTGATTTTATACAAGAGTTATCAGAGGAATAATAATTTAAAATTTTAATAATATGGCAAATACAACAAAAAAGATTGCATCAATTTCTGTATGCGGTGAGATGACGTTAAACTTACATTCATTGAATAATGAAGGGGGAGAAGGTAATCAGATTATGACCCGTCAATTGACTATATTGGATAAAGAAGGAAAAAAGCATACGGTAACCGGAATCAGTGGTGATATGTTTAAACATATTCATGCCGGTCATATGGTGAATTATTGCTTGGAAAATGGAATTGCATTGAGTGATTACTCAAAAAAATTGGATCCCAATCGGATTTCAGCAGCAAATCTGTTGGCAGTTGATCCCAAAGTAGGTAAAAAGGAATCCAATTCATCGGAAGTGGTGGATACTATCATTAAAGCTTGTGGAGTGTGTGATGCTCATGGTGTATTACTGACTGATAAGGTGGGTGAGAACAAAGGAAGTTCAAATACTCCCCGGAAATCGGTTATTGAGTTTGCGTGGACAGTAGGTATTCCCGATAAGAATAATACTGAAACTTATTTACATACGAAATTGGTTGCCGATGCAGGTGAAAAAGGAAGTGGAAGCGGAAGTAACGAGGGACAGAATATTTTTCATCGTCCTGCTAATTATGGAGCGTATGCCTTTATTTGTAATATTGATGTATATCGTATTGGGTTGAATGATATAAGCCGTGAGTATGCCATTAACGATGAAGAGAGGCAAAAACGTTATCAGGCGATTGTTCAGAGTTTATTAAGTTCTGTTTTGAATCCCAAAGGAGCAATGACGAGTACACAGAAACCTCATATTACGGATTTTAAGGGTGTCGTTACGGTTTCTCATAAATTAACTCCGGCTCCTACTGTCAGTGCAATTAATCCTGCATATCTTGAAGAATTGGAAATGATTAAGGAGAACTTGAATGAAATAGAGACAGATGCAATTGAGAGTTTCAGGTTTGATAGTTTAGGGAAATTGTCAGAGATTTTTGCAGGATTGTATCAGGAAGTACCTTATAAACTTGGTTGAGATGAAGTTTTCTGCAATTTATAAACCGACGGCTTTGTTTTCGCTTCGTGATAGTGATTCTACAAACTCAGGAGCAAAGTCGTTGTTTTTACCTTCTCCTTACGCAATTAAGATGGCTTTTTTGAGTCAGGCTATATCTTTGGGAGGAGTCGATTTTGAGAATAATCCTCAGCTTTTTGCAATTATCCGGGATTTAAAAATTTTTTATCGTATAAAAGGCAACTTTTGTGTGAATAATTGTTTTATCAAGATTCAAAAGCAACGGGATAATGATCCGTTCAGGCCAACGGTCAGTTTCAGAGAATATGTGTCTGTGAGTGACGATATAGAAATAATTTTTGAAACAGATACTCTGGAAAGTGTGGGATTTTTAAAAACTTATCTTCATAAAATCAATTATTTTGGAAAGAGAGGTTGTTTTTTTCAGTTTGTCAAATACGATGAGGTTCCTTCAAAAGCTAATGTGAATGTTTTTAATCCTCATGATTTGTCAGCAGGGATTATACAGGGATATGATGATTTTGATAAATCGTTGACATTTGAGCAGGTGAATAGTTATAGTGAAGCTAGAACTAAGAGAAGGAAACAGCTTCTTGTTTTACCTCTGGTGAATAATGGTTCTTCAAAATCCTATACAAGCTATGTATGTAACAGCGACACATATTAATTATTATCACATTTGTAAGCGGAAATTATGGTTGTTCGGGAATGGGATAAATATGGAACAGACATCGGATTTGGTGGCTGAAGGAAGGTTGGTGCATGAGACTTCGTATCCCAATCGGGCTGCAAGGTATGAGGAGGTCAAAATCGGAGGGTCTGTGATTGATTTTTATGATCCACGGGAGAAGGTTGTTCACGAAATAAAAAAATCTTCGTCTAAGGAAGAAGCGCATATCTGGCAGGTGAAATATTATTTATATCTTTTTGAGAAGGAAGGAATTGAAGATGTGGTAGGAATTTTGGAATATCCGTTGTTGCGGGAAACTGTACGGGTAGAATTGGAGGAAAATGACCGGGAAACCCTTCGGAATATGGAAGATCAAATCCGGAAGATTATTGGTTATGAGATATGTCCGCCTGTCTTATCGAAGGGAAAATGTGAGAAGTGTTCGTATTATGAGTTTTGTTATTCGGGGGAAGAAGAGTAAGATTATGAAAGCTTTGAGAATTATGAAATAAGCAGATGAAACTGAAACTTTAAAACAATGAAAAGGACTTACTATCTGTTTAATCCGGGGCGATTGAGCCGGAAGGACAATACGTTGAAGTTTACGCCCGTGGATGAGGAGGGGCGTGAAGGACAACCGCGTTATATTCCGATTGAAACGGTAGATAATCTGTTTGTTTTCGGAAGTCTGGATGCCAATAGTATGATGTATAATTTTCTGGGGAAAAATCAGGTTGCTGTGCATTTTTTCGATTATTACGAGCATTATACCGGTTCGTTTATGCCGAAGGATTATCTGTTATCGGGGAAAATGCAGATTGCTCAGATGAAACATTATAGCCGTAATGATAAACGGATGGTTATAGCTAAGTGTTTTATTGACGGAGCTGCATTCAATATGTTGAAAAATTTGAGGTATTATACAAATCGTGGAAAAGATGTCACCCAGCAGATTGAACGTATTGAGGCATACATACCATTGATCTCCACAGCGACTGATATTCCGGTTTTAATGGGGATAGAAGGAAATATCAGGCAGACATATTATGAGGCATTCGATACAATTATCGATGGCTTTACGATGGGCAACCGGACAAAATTACCACCTTCGAATGAGGTAAATGCGATGATTTCTTTTGCCAATAGTATGTGTTATTCGGTATGTTTGGATGCGATATATCATACGCAATTGAATCCGACCATCAGTTTTTTGCATGAGCCGGGAGAGCGGCGTTATTCATTAGCTTTGGATATTGCCGAGATTTTTAAACCGATATTGGCGGATCGGTTGTTGTTTTCAATGTTTAACCGGAAACAGTTACGCGAATCCGATTTCGATCAGAACTTGAATCGTTGTTTATTAAAGCCGTCTTCCATGAAAAAAGTGGCACAGGAATGGGAGGAAAGGACAAAAGAGACGATCAAGCATAGAAAACTGGGAAGAAGTGTGAGTTATAAACATCTGATTAAGTTGGAATGTTATAAACTGACAAAGCATTTATTAGGAATGGAAGAATATAGACCTTTAAAAATGTGGTGGTGAAATGTATGTGATTTTGGTATATGATGTGGATCAGAAAAGGACGGCAAAAATGTTGAAGTTGTGTCGACGTTATCTTTCCTGGATTCAGAATAGTGTATTTGAAGGGGAGATTTCTGAAGTTCAATTAAAGTATTTGGTCGTTGAAGCTAAAGAAATAATGCAAGAAAAAGATAGTCTGATTTTATTTAAAAGCAGGGATGAAAAATGGTTGGAAAAGGAAATTGTTGGGGATGAAAAAGCCAGTGTCTCGAATTTTTTGTAGCGTCAACCTATTTAGAGATATTGGCTATTCGAAACCGATTTATTAGATACTTGGGAAAAAAGTCCTTTGACATATTGAAAATAAGCAAGTTATAAATAGTCGTCGAAAGTCGGGGAAAATCTAAGAATTGGAGGTCGACTGCAAATAACTGTAAAAATTAACGGTTGATTAGTTGATAAGATGTTGATTTTCATGTATATTCCAGGCTGAATTTAACGGCTTTTAATTGAACTAAGGTAGAATTGAAACGGGTAAAGCAAAAGAGTATCCGAAGTGCCGAATAACTTTTAATTGAACTAAGGTAGAATTGAAACATCCTAACCAGCCTATTTTCGACAAAAGATTAATTTCTTTTAATTGAACTAAGGTAGAATTGAAACAAATCAAACAAAAGGTTTTTAGACTTAATAAACGAACTTTTAATTGAACTAAGGTAGAATTGAAACCCTTTTGGGTACAACAAAGCCGTATTAAGCGATTGACTTTTAATTGAACTAAGGTAGAATTGAAACTTGCACAACATACCAAAAGTATATATTTCGGGCGTCCTTTTAATTGAACTAAGGTAGAATTGAAACAGTAATACGCCGCAAAATACTTTTGCGTCTTTATTCCTTTTAATTGAACTAAGGTAGAATTGAAACACGGGAACACGATGATATTATTAACGAAAAGGAGGGCTTTTAATTGAACTAAGGTAGAATTGAAACATGCCAAAAAGGATGCGAGAATTACGAACGTTTTACCTTTTAATTGAACTAAGGTAGAATTGAAACGAATATACGGCAATTTGGGAACAAAAAACGTGTCGCTTTTAATTGAACTAAGGTAGAATTGAAACATTGGAGATAAACGAGGACGAAATAAATAGTACGGTCTTTTAATTGAACTAAGGTAGAATTGAAACATATTTCCGCAATGGCGGTTCCTATTCCGGCGGCGTCTTTTAATTGAACTAAGGTAGAATTGAAACAATGGCAGACACAGGGTAATTTAGCGTCCGTTGAATCTTTTAATTGAACTAAGGTAGAATTGAAACATGAACCAAGTTGCCGAAATTATTATTTCGGAATTACTTTTAATTGAACTAAGGTAGAATTGAAACTAGTAAAGCGCTTTACTACGGTCTAGTCGGATAGTCCTTTTAATTGAACTAAGGTAGAATTGAAACCTTGATGAAGGAATTTATTGAGGGGTGGGGGCTTGTCTTTTAATTGAACTAAGGTAGAATTGAAACACAATTACTTTTGCAACAACAATATGCAAAAAGTTTCTTTTAATTGAACTAAGGTAGAATTGAAACAAAGCCAAGCCGCAAGGCGGGGTTAATTTGGAAAAGCTTTTAATTGAACTAAGGTAGAATTGAAACACCGTTAAAGTATTCCGCATTGCGAGGGGCGAAAGTCTTTTAATTGAACTAAGGTAGAATTGAAACAAGTGTTTATCTAGTAAAGAAGCCAAACCCTTCTCACTTTTAATTGAACTAAGGTAGAATTGAAACGTAATCAAGGCTAGAACGGAAATCGCCATGCACCTCTTTTAATTGAACTAAGGTAGAATTGAAACTACTTTGCAACATCCTCAAGAACAAACGTGAAAAGACTTTTAATTGAACTAAGGTAGAATTGAAACTTGGTATGAAATAATCAACGCTTTGCGGATAACCGTCTTTTAATTGAACTAAGGTAGAATTGAAACCTGATTGAGGGTAATACTCGTAACACCCGGAAATTCCTTTTAATTGAACTAAGGTAGAATTGAAACTGCTCTGCAACATTCTTAAGAAGAGACGCGAAAAAACTTTTAATTGAACTAAGGTAGAATTGAAACGCGATTAATCCACCCCCGGCATCGTCAATATGGAAACTTTTAATTGAACTAAGGTAGAATTGAAACTCCGACTTTCTTCGCAATCAAAAATTCGGTCGAAATCTTTTAATTGAACTAAGGTAGAATTGAAACTGCGTCAGCACGGCTATTAAGTCGTCGTCGGTCATAACTTTTAATTGAACTAAGGTAGAATTGAAACTTATAATTTATAGTCGGAGACCAATTTAAATTCGGACTTTTAATTGAACTAAGGTAGAATTGAAACTTCCTCGATATCCTCACTATAAGGCTCTGATATCAACTTTTAATTGAACTAAGGTAGAATTGAAACTAAACGAATTAAATTCAGTATCTTCATCTGCATTATCTTTTAATTGAACTAAGGTAGAATTGAAACTTCTAGGTAACTTTCAACATAACTTCTCAAATCATTCTTTTAATTGAACTAAGGTAGAATTGAAACTCCCGTAATGGAAAATCATATGGCATATCTTGATCATCTTTTAATTGAACTAAGGTAGAATTGAAACAAATTTCTTGCGGTAACAGGCAAAGCACTTGGATCAGCTTTTAATTGAACTAAGGTAGAATTAAGATTTTTGATCTAATGTGTATTTTTGTTTTGTAAGCGGCTTTTATTTGAGTCGATAGGTGATTATCTATGGAAAAAATAATATCTTTGATATTCTGAAAAGTAGGTAGTGTTTATGAAAATACGTTCTCCATACGATAGGGGTGATTTGCATATCAAGAAACGTGACAGGGTGCTGGAGATTGGGCCGGGGCACAATCCTTCCGTGCGCTCTGATGTGATTGCCGAAAAGTTTGTCGATTCGAATTATCACCGTTGCGGGGATATGAAAATCTATCCTCACCAGACATTTATCGAGGCAGACGGTGAAAATCTTCCGTTTAAGGATAAGGAGTTTGATTATGTCATTTGTAACCAAGTACTCGAGCATGTGGAATCGCCGGAAAAGTTTATTGCCGAGCAATGCCGGGTGGCTAAACGGGGGTATATCGAAACGCCGAGTTTGTTGGGAGAATTTTTGTTTCCCAAGTTGTCGCATAAATGGGTTATCCTGGATATCGATAATAAGCTGGTTATGTATGAAAAGTCGCTGATGCCCGGGAATTATGCCCATAATTACGGGGAACTGTTTTTGAATTATCTGCCTTTTCAATCTTTACCCTATAAGCTTTTGTGGCTTACGGAGGGGGATATCATGCTCAATCGTTACGAGTGGCGGGATAATATCGAGGTGGTTGTTAATCCGCAGGATCCTTATTACCTTTCTTTTTTTACACAGCCGTGGAGCCGGGAAATGGTGGAAAAGCTCTATCCCAGACGTTCTGCTTCGAAGGAAGTGCGTAAGACGCTCGGCGCATTAAATTATCTTTTGAAACAAAAGCTACGTCAGAAATTTTCCAAACGTCCCCCGCTTTTGACACTGGCAGAATATATGGAACGGCAACGGTCTTAGTCCGGAGATGGTAAGGTGTTTGACGGTTAAAGGGAATTGTATTTTATTCCGGTAGTATCGGTTTTTAATTTTTACCGTTTTTTTGAATGCGCCGGCAAAGGAGGTGCATAAAACGTTTGGGCCCCAGTATTTTCAGGGCGATGATCCAGGCGGTAGGATGGGCTGTGATGTCCGACCAACGGGGTACGTATGGTTTTACGGCTGTCAGGTAAGGATGGATGTCTGTTTGCGGAGAACTGAGCCGGGCGGAAATCAGGCGGCGGAAAAGCCGGGTGAAAGCGGTGACCCGGGCGGGACGCAGAAGGGGGTATTCGGTCATTTTGGCATAGGTGCGCAGGTGGGCTTCAAACAGGTCGATGTGTTTCGGAAAAGTGTAGGCGGATGTTAGGGAGTTGTTGCGTATGCGGTAATAATAACGGCCCTGGCCGGAGATACAGACCCGGTTTACCCGTTCGACGAAGTCGGCGACAAGGTAGGTGTCTTCGGATACATGGCCTTCCCGGTAGCGGAGTCCTTCGAATACGGTGCGCCGGAATATTTTGTTCAGGTTGGCGAAATGGAGGATGTTGCCTTCCCACCAGTTAAGCAGTATGCGGTCTTTCCCCTCGATGAGTTGCGGTCGTACTTCCAACTTTTCCTGCCGTCCGTTTTCGTAGCAATTGATGTAGGGAAATTGCAGGATGTCTGTGTCAGGATGAGCTTCGAGATAGCGGACGTTTTCGTAAGTGTCGGGTGAAACGGAGTCGTCGGGGTCGAGCATGGTGAGGTATTTGCCGGTGCATTTGTCCAGGGCTGCGTTGCGGGCACTGCTGACACCGCCGTTGGTTTTACGGATCACCTTAAAACGGGAGTCGGCTGCGGCATAACGGTCGCAGATCAGGCCCGATCCGTCTGTCGATCCGTCGTCGACAAGCAATGCTTCGAAGTCACGGAAAGTTTGTGCCTGTAAACTGTCCAGACATTCGCCGATGTAAGGCGATACGTTGTAAACAGGAATGATGATGCTGAGCAGGGGTGTGTTCATTGCGCCGTTTTTTTATTTATGCGAATATAGTTTTTCTACGCCGATATTTCTTTAATTTTGCTGTAAATAAGTCGGCCGGTTTGTTTGGAATGTTTGTTATTTTTTCAGATAAGCAGGATCGGAGGATACGGTAATTGTCGTTAATTTATAATTTAGCTTTGAAATATGCCTTTACTGACTATTGTTATACCGGTTTATAATGCGGAAAATTATCTGAAACCCTGCCTGGATTCGGTAGCAGCTCAGGAGTTTACAGATTATGAACTGGTGTTGGTGGACGACGGATCGGCAGACGGATCGGGGAGGATATGCGACGAATATGCCGTACGTGATCCGCGGATCAGGGTGATTCATCAGTCTAACGGCGGACAGGCAGCGGCCCGTAACCGGGGAATTGATGCTGCCGTAGGCGATTATGTCGGTTTTTGTGATAATGACGATATTCTGCATCCTTCTATTTTCCGGGTGTTGGTTGAAAATGCCGGCGCAGCCGGGACCGATATTTCGGCCTGTTCGTATAACGAAAGGGATATGCGGGGGAAGGTGTCGCACGACCGGCATTCGGGAGAGACATTTTATCTGTCGAACCGGGGAGGGATGGAGCAATTTCTTTCACGGGAGAAGATGGATATTTATGTGTGGACGAAGATATACAGGCGGACATTTCTGGAGGCCCACGGTATCCGTTTCGAGCAAGGGAGGAACGATGAGGATTTTTTGTTCAATTATGCCGCTTTCCGGCGGGCAGGACAGACTGTATTTACCGACCGGGCCCTGTATACCTACAATGTGCGGGATGATTCGGAATGCCGGATGTTTTATAAGAAGGATTTACGGCGTTACCTGCACAACACTTTGTATCGTACTTATAAGATCGAGTCTGGGATACGCAGGGAGTATCCGGAATTGCTTTCTTTGGCCAAACGGCAGACAATCCGTTACCACATAATGATGATCGGCAGGATTATACAGACCGGCTATCGTTTGTCAGAACCCTATTTTTCGTATATGATGCGTTATTTGCGGGAAAACCGCCGACAGGTGATTGCACAACGGAATTATTGGGGAATGTCCCGGTTGGGGATTAGCCTGTTATTGCTGTTACCGCCCCGTTGGTATTGTTTTTACAGGCGCATCCTCGAAAAAGTAAGGAAATAAATTTACAGATTGCTGTAAAATTCCTTCCACAAGGTGTCGTTTAAGGGTGGTGTGGCCGCGATGGTGACGCGCTCTTTACTGACGGGATGGATAAAACTGATTTCGCGGGCGTGCAGGCTGATACCTCCGTTTTCATTTGAGCGCGGGAAACCGTATTTCAGGTCGCCTTTGATAGGGCAGCCGATCTTGGCCAACTGGCAGCGTATCTGGTGGTGGCGGCCGGTGCACAATTTGATTTCCAACAGGTAGTATCTTTGGGAATGGCCGATCAGTTTGTATTCCATAATGGCTTTTTTACTCCCCTTTTTTTCCTTGTCGTAGGCGTAGGATTTATTCTTTTCGGAGTCTTTGATCATGTAATGTATCAATGTCCCGTTGTCCTGAGGCGGCAGGTTGCCGACAATGGCCCAGTATTTTTTGGAGATTTCCTCGTCGTGTTCCTGAAACATTTTATTCAGTCGGGCCAGGGCTTTGCTGGTACGGGCAAACAATACGACACCGCTTACCGGGCGGTCGATGCGATGGGGCACTCCCAGAAATACGTCTCCCGGTTTGTTGTATTTTTTTTTGATGTAACTCTTTACTTCTTCACTCAGAGGCGTGTCTCCGGTTTTGTCTCCCTGCACGATGTCGGAGTTCTTTTTGTTGACAGCGATGATATGGTTGTCCTCGTATAAAATTTCCAGCATTGGATTTAGTTTTATGAAATCGGTGCAAAAGTACGAAATTCTTTTGCTATTTCCGATTTTTGACTGCATGAATCAGCCGTTTTGTTTGTTTTATAGAATTGAAATATTTCACTAAACGGCAGTAAATGCAGTAGTAAACCGCTTTTAATTGAATCCGGCAAATTGAATCGATCAGAATGTATTTGTTGGATAGCTGTCCTACATTCGTTACCGGAAGATGTACCCCCTGTCTTATTGGCTTTTGATTGAAGGCAGAGGATAATGCAGATAAGGAGAAAGGTATTAAGAAATGGAACTTTTTGGGTGGTTATTGTTTAAAAATGAAAGAATTTTATTACATTTGCGTTATAATTTATTATTTATATGGATTTAGAAATCAAAAATATATTCCAGGGCATTGCTTTGGTCGGGGAAGAAGAGCAATTTGATTTATTGATAAAAGGAAAACATTACCGCATAGACCGGATTGTTTCTTCGGGGCATAGTTCGCCCCAGGGGTTTTGGTATGATCAGGAAGACGATGAGTGGATTATGCTGATTCAGGGGAAGGCTGTACTGGAAATTGAGGACAAGCTGGTAGAATTGAAAGCGGGAGATTATTTATTTTTACCGAAAAATTGCAGACACAGGGTGGAAAAAACGAGTGTAGACCCGGCATGTGTATGGCTTTGTTTTTTCGCTATTGAATAAGAGGTGAGATGAAAAAGAAGATGAAAATTACTACGGAGGATTATATCCGGATGAACCGGAAGATCAGCCGGGAAGAAGAGATTGCCCGGCATGGGCATCCGATTGGTTTTAAGCGGGTGTTTAAATCCCGGAAAGTATATGACCGTAAAAGGAGTAAGGCAGATCTGAATAAGGATTTGCCTTATTTTTTTGAAAATATATTGAGTGGGTATTTATCGGTTTTTCTTCCGGACGATATAGGGGGGAAAGGAATAAAGGCTTAATTTTGTAGAAACTGAAAAAACAGAAGATATGTGGAAACTAATTTTTAAGAGTACGATATTCAAACTTTTACTGGCAGTTGCCATCGGTATTGTAGCCGGCTTTTTCGTAAATGAAGGTTTTATGAATGTAGTGGTGACTGTAAAATATATTCTGGGGCAATTGATCTTTTTTATGGTGCCTTTGATTATTCTCGGTTTTATATCTTCTTCGATTGCCCGGATGAAGGGTAATGCTTCCCGTATGTTGGGCAGTGCATTGGGGTTGGCTTATTTTTCTTCTGTAGGAGCTGCTTTTTTTGCCCTGGTGCTCGGGTATTGGCTGATTCCTCTTTTGTCTGTGGAGCCCGCTACCGAAGGGTTGAAGGAGATTCCGCCGCTGGTGTTCCGGCTGGATATACCTCCTGTTATGAGCGTTATGAGTGCTTTGGTACTTTCGATTATGATCGGTTTGGCTACGGTGTGGACAAAATCGGAAGTTTTCGGCAATATACTCGATAATTTTCAGAAGATGGTGTTGTTGCTGATTAACCGTATTCTCATTCCGGTGCTCCCGTTTTTTATTGCGGCAAACTTTTGTGCCTTGAGTTATGAAGGCTCGATTACGCGGCAACTGCCTGTTTTTATCGGGGTCATGGGTATTGTATTGGTCGCTCATTTTATCTGGCTGACGTTTCTGTATCTTTCGGCCGGACTTGTCAGCCGTAAGAATCCCTGGCTGGTATTGAAATATTATGGTCCGGCCTACCTGACGGCTGTCGGGACGATGTCGTCGGCGGCAACATTGGCTGTGGCCTTGAAATGTGCCAAGAAAAGTCCGGTTTTAAAAGATGAGGTGGTAGATTTTGCCGTTCCTCTGTTTTCCAATATTCACCTTTGCGGTTCTATTCTGACAGAGGTTTTTTTTGTCATGACGGTGTCTTTGATGTTATACGGTACTTTACCTGCCGTTTCCGTGATGGTTTTGTTTATTTTATTGCTCGGAATTTTTGCTATCGGTGCTCCGGGTGTGCCCGGAGGGACTGTTATTGCTTCTCTGGGTATCGTTGTTTCGATTTTGGGATTCGACGAGGCGGGTACTGCCTTGCTGCTGACCATATTCGCTTTGCAGGACAGTTTCGGCACGGCATGTAATATTACCGGTGACGGTGCTTTGACTTTGATCCTGACTAAAATCGACAAGTAAGACGCTGATTTCGGATACCGACGGGGGACGGTTTGGCATTGTTTTTGCATATATAAAGCATTTTTAATAAAATTATGTGCATGGGTTTTATTTTGGAAACCTATACTTATTAGTTTTCGTTCTATAGAGAAAAATGCTTGAGAGATGAAATGCTTATTAAACATGCGGTCGGTTGTCCGGTGCTTTTTGCTGTTTTATGTCGTACCGGTGTATGCCCAGAAGGAAAGAGTGGAGTTAATCGGATATGGAGATATGGATAAATGGATGGTACGGAAGGTCGAGGAGTCTTTTGTGATAGGGGGAAATACCAAATATTTGTATGAGATTGCCAGTGGGGATACTTTACTGCATAATACGCCTTATAAAAATACGGATTCGCCCTGGGCGACTTCTTCGGTAATGGCCAAGGTAAGCGGAGTGGTAAAGACAAGTCTTACGGTTTTTCCGGAAAAGCGGGGAGACGGTTATTGTGCCCGTTTGGAAACCCGGATGGAGACTTGCAAGGTGTTGGGATTGTTTAATATACGGGTTGTGGCGAGTGGTACGGTATTTTTAGGACAAATGGTGGAACCCATTACGGATACTAAAAATCCGCAGAGTAAGCTGATATCGGGTATTCCTTTTACGGGACGGCCGATAGCCCTGATGTACGATTATAAGGTCATAACGGGAGGACTGCGCACCTATGCTTCCGGTTTCGGAAAACCTGAGCCTCGGAAGGACAGGGATATGGCCGAAACTTCCATGTTGTTGCAGCATCGTTGGGAAGATGCCGCCGGAAATGTTTATGCCCGGCGGGTGGCTACGGCCTGGAAGCATTACGAGCAATCGGAAACCGATTGGCAAACCGATTATCGTCTGCCGGTGTATTACGGTGATATCACTTCCGAGCCCTATTATGAAAATTATATGGGGTTGATAAACGGAGAGCATGCTTATTATACCCGTAACAGCAAGGGAAAGATTGTGCCGATTCAGGAAATAGGCTGGGGAAGTCCGGATGAAGAGATTACTCATATCGTGCTGCAATTTTCGTCCAGTAACGGCGGTCCTTATATCGGAAGCCTGGACAGTAAGTTTTGGGTCGATAATGTCAGATTGGTGTATTGATTTTTCGGTATTTTTGCTTTGAATTTTGAGTATTGGGTATGGATTTGGAAGAAATATACCGTTTGGCTGTGGATTTTCGCCGTTATTTTCACCGGAAACCGGAAGTAGCAGAACAGGAATACGAAACGCAGGCTTATATTACCGATGTGTTGCAACGTTATGGGATTGCGTATACAACTGTCGGTACGGGAATTATCGCCCGTGTGGGGCAAGGGGCACTTTGTGTCGCTTTACGGGGGGAGATGGATGCTTTACGGGTGAAGGAAGCGACCGGTTTGCCTTTTGCTTCTGAAAACGAAGGGGTGATGCATGCCTGTGGGCATGATATGCATTTGGCGATGGTGTTGGCGGTGACGATAGCTTTAAAGCAACAGGAACCGCTGTTACAAAAAACCGTGAAAATCGTTTTTCAACCGAGTGAGGAAAAGCGTCCCGGCGGTGCCCGTCTGTTGTTGCCTGAATTATTGAAAGATCCGGTGCCCCGGGCGATTTTTGCGCAGCATGTTTATCCCGGTTTACCGACGGGGTGCGTGGGAGTGCGTTCCGGTGCTTTTTTCGCTTCTTCGGATAATATTATTTTCTCAGTAGAGGGAAAAGGAACCCATGCGGCGATGCCCCAGAACGGTTCGGACCCGATTTTGGCAACGGCCTGTCTGATTCAGTTTTACCAGACGTTGGTGACGAAATTCCGTAATCCGCTTACACCTGCCGTAGTTTCTGTGACTTCCGTACACGGAGGCACTGCTAACAACGTAATTCCTGACCGGGTGGATGTCAAAGGAACGGTACGTACACACGATAATGAATTACGGGACCGGATTTTTGAGTTGATAGATGAGAAGTCGGAAGCGATCTGCGGACTTTACGGATGTCGGTTTAAACGGGATAAAACGATGAACGGTCTGCCTGTGCTGATGAATGACCGGCTGCTGACAGAACAATTTGTCGGGAGAGCCGGATATCTTTTGGGACAGGAACATGTCCGTCTGATGGAACCTTTGACTTTGGGAGAAGATTTCGCTATTTATCTGCAATCGATACCCGGTGTGATGTGGGTGTTGGGGGTGTGTCCGCCGATACAGGATGCGATGCCTCCCTTGCATAATCCCGGTTTTTCTCCGGATGAAGAAGCTATGCGCACAGGCATTGTGATGTTGCTGGATTGTGTGAATCGTTTTCCGGTGAATTAATCGGGTATTTCTTTTCGTCAGACCGTCGGGAATTTTATACCTTTGGGCCCGTCTAAAATATTGCATTATGTTTATAAAGTTTAAAAAAATCCGGGAAAGGTTCCGGAAGGCTGTCGTATTTTCGCCGGTGGAAGCCGTTGTTTCGTCGGTGTATTTTCTTACAGCCGTTGTCAGTTATTATCAGCATATCGGTTATGATGATTTTCTGGGATCTTTTCCCATCTGCTTTTGCCTGATTTATGCTGTGAACAGGTTTAGCAGAGGAACCGGATGGCGTTGGCTGTATTATATATCGGTTTTGAGTATCGGGGGATTTTGGGCCTGGAATTTACGACTGACGGATTCAATATACTGGATAACTCTGATTGTCAGTCAATTGTTGGTATTATTGAGTGCGCGAGCTGCGGGTAATGATGCTTTTGTCCGGAATGGCTTGTGTTATGTCCGGAATATGGTGGCGGCGACGGTATTGGCTCTGGTGGGCTGGTTGCTGGCCTGGGCGATTTATGCTTCGGTGACGTATATTTTCGATTTGTCTGCGAGTTATCGTATAATGGTGTACATCAGTCAGGGTGTCTGGTTTATGGTGGCGCCGATATTGTTTTTAATGTTCGGTATACGTCAGAATCAGGAATTCATAGCCAATTCCTTTTTGGACGTTTTGTTGAATTTTATCGTTACTCCGGCATTGATGATCTACAATCTGATTTTGTATCTGTATTTTGTAAAAATTGCCGTGGTGTGGTCGTTGCCGAAAGGGGGAGTTGCCTATATGGTTCTGGCCTTTATACTTTTATTGCTGGCGGTAAAGTCCATACAGCCTGTGTTACGCCGCCGGTATTACGATTGGTATTATCGTTTTTTCAGTTTGTGGGTGATGTTGCCTCTGGCGATGTTGTGGATCAGTGTACTGTTCCGGGTAGGTGAGTATGGCTGGACGGAATGGAGGGTTTATCTGATGCTGTCTGCCTGTATGGCTACCTTTACGGCGGTGTTATTTATGATTCCCCGCTGGAGTAACTACAAATGGGTGGTATTGGGGGTTTTGGCGACGCTTGCCGTATTTACCTATATTCCGGGAATAAATGCGGGTGATTTGGGTTTGCGTTCTCAGGAGAACCGGATCAGGACGGTATTGTATCCGGAAACGGGAGAAAGATGGAATGACGGTACCGACTCGGTGGTTTCGGCCCGGTATATGATGTTGTATAATTCTTCCAGGTATGTTCAAAGTCGCAAAAGTGCTGAATATATGCGGGAGCGTTTCGGATTCGATTGCGAGTATCTGGAAGAGAATATTCCCGAAAAGGTGAAAGACGATTGGGGATGGAATGGTGTTGACGATGAAATGTTGTATCTGGTGTATCCTTACGGTGCGACGTTTGATATCAGCGGGTTCGACAGTTTGCGGCAGATTCTCAATAATGCAGTCGGGGGAGGTGTGTATTATGAATTTGAGGACAACAGATTCCGGCTTATCAGCCGATCGGATACGTTGGTAGATGTAGATATTCATTTTTTGCTGAAAGAAAAGCTGGCAGAAGTAGGGGTAGATACGACCGGCGGTTTGTCGCAGGAACAGGTCGGGGAGTTTCACGAATTTTTGTGTACGTACGATATCGGCAGGCTGCGGGTTATTTTTGGGGAAATCTGTATCGATGAGAAAGATATGGCAATTATCAGCCTTTCGCCCAGGTTTTTGTTGACGCGGAAGAAGATGAAATAAGTGGGAAGGGGGATTTTTGATTTTTGATTTACGATTTTTGATTTACGATTGCGATTTCAGATTTTTGATTTACGATTTTGATAGGTCTGCGGATTTCGCCGGTATGTACAGGTTATTCATTAGAGGAGTATATCGGCGAAATCTGCAGGTTATATTCCGGTTATTCATCGGTGAGTAGCAGCAGGAAAGCTACGATAGCCGCTTCTTCTTCGGGGCTGAGGCCGAGATTACCCAGTTCGTCATAGTTAACGGTTGCAGGGTATTCGGCCGGTGGAAATTCATTGCTTACATCGCGTACGTTGTAGAAATGTACGATCTCTTCCAACGTTTTGAAGTAACCGTTGTGGCCGTAAGGTGCGGTAAGGGCGATATTACGTAATGTCGGTACCCGGAATTTTCCGTTTTCGGTGCTGTCGTTGACGATGGCTCCCAGGCCCAGGTCGATATAGGCTTCACCCTGGATGTTGTATTCGGCCGGCAGGGTGAAATAAGGGTTTTCCGGATTACGCGGGATGCCCAGGTTGTCGTACGTATGATCGGTAAATAGTACTTTTCCGGCTTTCGGATCGGGAGTCAGTATATGGCATTCGGCGCATAATGCTTTTTTCTCGAATAGTTCCAATCCTTCTTTTTCTTGCTTTGTCAGGTGGTATTTTCCGGCCAGATAAGCGTCGTATTTGGAAGAAAACGGATTTACTTCCGCCGAACTTTGATAGGCTGCCAGAGCATCGGTGATGTGGGCGTAGAGGGTGTCACTGTTATCCGTTTCGCCGTATATGGCCGTCAGTTCCGGGTAATAAGGAGCTTGTCTTATTTTTCGGGTAATCATAAGGTGGTCGGTGTTGCCCATTTCCAGCGGATTGACAAAAGGCTGGCCGGCTTGTGCCTGCAGGTCGTTGACGCGCCCGTCCCAGAACAGACCGCCTATATAGGTTTCTTCTTCTTGGTCGTAAGATAGTGCAGGGACAAATGACGAATAACAGATTGTCATGGAATTGCGGTTGCTGAACAGACCTTTGACGGCTCCTTCCGAAATAGGACGGGAAAGGGTGTCGGCAAACCCGTTGGCGGGGGTATGGCAGGTGGCACAGGATTGTCCCGGCGGGTTTGATAAGGCCGTGTCGAAAAAGATCAGTTTACCTAACTGTTCTTTGGGGGTAAGCTTACGGGGCTGCTCTTCCCGGCATGCGCTTAGCAAAACGAACAGGCAGCATAAAAGTATATAGGAATTTCTCATGTCGGTTTATTTTCCGTAAAAATAGATTGAAAAAATAAAATATCCAAAATGGAAAGGGTGAGAACGATAATTTTAAAAAATTATTGTATAACTTCGAAAGCTATTTTCTTTCTTCTTTTATAAAGAAATGAGCTTAACTACGGCTATATGAAAAAACGATTTTTCTTTCTGTGTTGTTTTGGCCTCTGTTTTTTGCTGGGAGGCTTTATGGTTTGCCAGTGGCAAAGCGGAATGGCTCAGACTCAGCAGGATCGTTTACAAACGGCTTTGAAGCAGGTGAGAGGTGTTTTTGATGATGTGGTACGGGTGATGGGACTTTCCGATTATCCGAAAGCGGTGGAGTTGTCGTATCAATTACTGGGACAAATCGAAGATGAGCCGGATTTTAAACCCTATATTAAAAAGCAATTGAAAAGCCGGGTATATTATAATTTGGCTTGTGCCTATGCGTTGGCCGGAGAAAGAAAGAAGGCCGCAGAGGTTTTGGGCGAATCACTGGAAAACGGTTTCGACGATTATGAACACATCATGACGGATACGGATTTGAATCCCATCCGCGAAGAGGCTGAATTTAAAAAATTATTACAGGGATTGCGTCAGAGCCGGGATTATGTGACTATGTTGCAAAAGGCTTTCTATACGGGCGTATCGTTTTCTGATACGTTGCGTTTTACTTATCAGCCGGAGGATGATCCGGAGTTGGCAGAGATCCGGAAATATTTTAATCTGGATAGTATTGCCGGGGAGGGAGATGAGATCAGCCGGATAAAGAATTTATTGGCATGGGTGCATAATGCCGTAAGGCATGATGGGAATTCGTATAGTCCGGAACAGCGGAATGCCATTGATTTGATCCGGATTTGCCGGACGGAAAACCGGGGGATCAATTGCCGGATGATGGCTATTATCCTGAACGAATGTTATCTGGCTATGGGATTTCCTTCCCGTTTTGTAACCTGTTTGCCGAAATCAGAGACCGATACTGATTGTCATGTCATTACCATCGTATATTCGCGCATGCTACACAAATGGATTTGGATGGACCCTACTTTTAATGCTTACGTATCGGATGAGGACGGGATGTTACTGGGGATTGCGGAAGTCCGGGAAAGACTGGTGATGGGAAAACCTTTGGTGCTGAATGAGGATGCCAATTGGAATAACCGTACCCGGCAAACGAAGGAAAGCTATCTGGACCGGTATATGGCAAAAAATCTGTATTGGTTCGAATGTACGAAAGACAGCCGGAGAGATGTGGAGTCGGTGGATGGTAGGCCTTCGGAATATGTGAGCTTGTTACCTAAAGATTTCAGACATAAATATGCTTCCGGATACATGACTTCAAATCCGGATTACTTTTGGCAAACTCCTGAATAGTGGAATTATTCAGAAAAAGATACGTTAAATTTCTAAATGATATGAACACAAAATTGTATTTACCTGTGCTTGCATTGGCTTTGACTACGGTTGCCTGTGGAGGCGGAAAAAAAGATGTTGCCGGTATTGATCCGGCGAATTTGGATACTACGGTTATGCCGGGTACCGATTTTTACCAATATGCCTGTGGCGGATGGATGAAAGCTCATCCGTTGACGGCTGAATATGCCCGTTTCGGATCGTTCGACCTGTTAGCAGAGAACAATCGGGAGCAATTGAAATCGTTGATCGGGGAGTTGGCTGCCAAACCGGAAGCCCCGGGGAGCGTAGCCCAGAAGATCGGAGACCTTTATAATGTAGCTATGGATTCGGTGAAATTGAATGCCGACGGGGTGGAACCGATCCGGGGAGAACTGGAAAAGATCGCTGCGATAACGGATGTGAAAGAGATGTCGGAGATTGTGGCGGAGATGCGCCGTAAAGGATTCGATGCCTATTTTGTACTTGGTGTCGGGGCAGATGAAAAGAACAGTGCGATGAATATTGTATATGCTTACCAAAGCGGGATGAGTCTGGGCGAGCGGGAGTATTATCTGGATAACGACGATCATACCAGAGAGATTCGGGAGAAATACCGGGAACATGTCGCCAATATGTTCCGTCTGGCCGGGTTTACGGACGAGGAAGCCCGGAAGGATGCCGATGCTGTTTTGAAGGTGGAAACGATGTTGGCTGAAGCGGCTTACGATAACGTAAAGTTACGTGATCCTCAGGCGAATTACCACAAGATGAAGGTGACCGATCTGAAGCGGGAAGTTCCCGGTATCGACTGGGATGTATATCTGGCTGCTGCCGGGTTGGGAGGCATAGAAGAACTGAATGTCGGACAGCCGGAAGTTTTAAAGGCTGTTGCCGATATCTGGAACAAATTGCCTTTAAACGAACAGAAAGCGTATCTGCAATGGAAGGTGCTTGATGAAGCCGGTTCTTATCTGAGCGATGCCTTTGCTGCCGAGAGTTTCGATTTTTACGGTAAAACCTTGTCGGGACAGCAGCAGATCAAGCCGCGTTGGAAGAGAGCTGTCGGGACGGTGAACGGCGTACTCGGTGAAGCTGTCGGACAAATGTATGTGGAGAAATATTTCCCGGCTGCTGCTAAGGAGCGCATGACCGCATTGGTGGCTAATTTACAGTCGGCTTTGGGAGAGCGCATTAAAAACTTGACCTGGATGAGCGAGGAAACCAAGGCAAAGGCTCTGGAAAAACTCTCGACTATTTATGTGAAGGTAGGATACCCCAACAAGTGGCGTGACTATTCAGGATTGGAAATTAAGGATGATTCCTACTGGGGAAATATCATGCGTTCGAATGAATTCGATTATAATTATATGATCGCTGACGCCGGTAAACCGGTTGACCGGGATCGCTGGTTTATGACCCCGCAGACGGTAAACGCCTATTATAATCCGACGACGAATGAAATCTGTTTCCCTGCCGGTATTTTGCAATATCCGTTTTTCGATATGAATGCAGATGATGCCTTTAATTACGGGGCTATCGGTGTTGTGATCGGACACGAGATGACCCACGGATTCGACGACCAGGGACGGCAGTACGATAAGGAAGGGAATCTGGCCGACTGGTGGACGGAGACCGATGCCGTTAATTTCGGGGCCGGTACCCAAAAACTGGTAAATCACTTCGATAGTATAGAGGTGTTACCGGGATTGTTTGCCAACGGTAAGTTGACTTTGGGAGAGAATATAGCTGACCACGGAGGTTTACAGGTGGCTTATACGGCATTTAAGGAAGCTACTGCCGGTAAAGAGTTGCCGGTTATCGACGGATTTACGCCCGAACAACGTTTCTTCCTGGCTTATGCCAATGTATGGGCAGGGAATATCCGGGATGAGCAAATCCGGGTACAGACGAAATCCGATCCTCATTCATTGGGACGCTGGCGGGTGAACGGTGCGCTTCCGCATATCAATGCCTGGTATGAAGCTTTCGGTATTCAGGAAGGTGATCCGTTGTATCTGGCTCCGGAAAAACGGGCTGTTATCTGGTAGTCCGCAATGTATTAATGATTTGAACGGCTGTCTGAAATTTCCAGGCAGCCGTTTTATTTTTGAAAATCAGGCTTTGTTGAGTTTTTTCAATGCTTTTATCAGGAATATGGAACTGATGGCTCCGGCCAGCAGGTCGGAGATAGGATTGGCAAACCATACTCCGTCGAGGTGATAAAATCGGGGAAGCAGGTATAGGATCGGTATCAGGATAATCACCTGGCGAAGCAGGGAGAGAAAAGCGGCGATACCTGCCTTACCGATGGATTGATAGTAGCTGCCGATAATGATTTGAAAACCGACGACCGGAAAAAAGAGCGTAAATATCCGCAAGCCTTTCCGTCCGAGTTCGAATAGTTCCGGGTTATTGGTATTGAAAATCCGGACAATCTCTCCGGGCAATAGCTGTGTGAGTGCAAATCCGCCGAAGGAAATGAATGTGGCGGCATAGATACAGATGAGCAGGGTTTCTTTGACCCGTTTGTACTGCTCGGCTCCGAAGTTAAATCCGATGATGGGTTGTGATGCCATATTGATGGCTATGATGCTCATAACCAGTAATTGACCTACACTGTTGATGATGCCCATTGCTCCGACAGCCAGTTCTCCCCCGTAGCGGATCAATTGGGTGTTTAGCACGGCTTGCACGGCACTGGCCGCCATTTGCATGGAGAAGGGCGCGAAGCCGATGGTGATGATGTTGTATATGATGTGGCTGTTCAGACGCAGGTTACTGAAATGCAGTTTAAGGGTAGAGCGTTTGCTGTAGAAATGGGCTACTACCCATATACAGAGTACGAATTGGGAAATGATGGTGGCGATGGCGGCACCTTTTACCCCCATACCGAAACCGAAAATGAAAATCGGGTCGAGTACCGTGTTGGTACCGGCAGAAATAAAGAGGGAATACATCGCGGTTTTCGGATTGCCTTCGGCCCGGCAGGCATTGTTCAGGATAAATCCGATGTTGGCGAAGATATTGGCGAAAAGGATGTATTCGAAATATTCCAGTGCATAGGGCATGGCTCCTTCTCCTGCTCCGAAAATTTTCAGCAGGGGATACCGGTATATGTATCCGAATAGGGTCAGCAGAATGGAAATGATTATACCCAATGTGACGGCATTTCCCAGAACCCATTCGGCGCGTTTGTAGTCTCTTTTTCCCATATTGATGGAAATGCGGACATTGGCTCCGATGGCGACGAGCATAGCGAAGGCAAAGATAATCAGCATCAGGGGAAAGACGGCACTGAGTCCGGAAAGAGCCAGAGCATCGACGCCGCGACCGATAAATATACGGTCGACGATGTTGTACAATGCGTTGACGAGTACTCCTGTAAAAGCCGGAAGAAAATATTTCCACAACAGGCGACGTATGCCCATTTCTTCCATTTCTTTTATGTTTTTTACCGCTCTGTCCATATTATGAGTTACGATACATTTATCTTTCCGGTGAGGATACAGGTTTTGCTGCCGACCGGTTAACGGGGCACCGGAATATATAGTAATTTTAAATTGTGTATATACTAACTTCGTATATAAAGTCGTTGATATCCATAAGATTTTACGGATCCGGAGGCTTTATTTAAGTTTTTGATTTACGATAGATGACAGCAATTTTCGTTCCAATTGTGTATCGATCGTAAATAAAGAGGGCAACAGCCCTGAAAATATTTAAAGGGTCGCAACGCTAGTATTGTTCTTTTTCATTCGGGAAATCACCGCTTTTCACATCGGCAGCATAACGTCCGACGGCTTCGGTCATTTCGTCAAAAAGATTGAGGTAACGGCGTAAAAAACGGGGCGAAAATTCTTTGTTGATACCGAGCATGTCGTGGATGACCAGTACCTGTCCGTCTACTCCGTTACCGGCACCGATACCGATTATCGGAATGGATAATTCGCGGGCCACCTGTTCGGCCAGGGCTGCCGGTATTTTTTCAAGCACAATACCGAAGCAGCCTGCTTCTTCCAGTAAATGAGCGTCTTCGATCAGCTTCTGGGCTTCGGCCTGTTCTTTGGCCCGAACGGAATAGGTACCGAATTTATGGATACTTTGTGGGGTCAGTCCCAGGTGTCCCATAACCGGTATGCCGGCTGAAAGTATGCGTTTGATGGATTCGACAACTTCAATACCGCCTTCGAGCTTTACGGCATCGGCTGCCGTTTCTTTCATGATCCGGATGGCAGAACAAAGGGCTTCTTTGCTGTTGCCCTGGTAGCTGCCGAAAGGCATGTCGACGACGACCAGGGCCCTTTTTACACCTTTTACTACAGAAGCACCGTGGTAAATCATCTGGTCGAGGGTAATGGGCAGGGTCGTTTCGTTACCGGCCATTACATTGGAAGCCGAGTCGCCTACCAGAATGACATCTATTCCGGCAGCATCGACAATGCGTGCCATAGAATAATCATAGGCGGTGAGCATACTTATTTTTTCTCCCCTTTGTTTCATTTCGTATAAAACGTGGGTAGTTACAATTTTTGCTTTAGATTCTACTGACATAGCTGAAATTGTTTAACGATCGGATGATTTCTCCGGTCTTACTTTTGATTTGTTTTACTAAATCTTCCGATGATCGTTTGTGAACCGACTGTTTTCTGTCCGAGTCTGACCTCGATTTGTGTGCCGAGGGGCAGGAAGAGGTCGACGCGGGATCCGAATTTGATAAATCCGGCGTGTTTATCCTGTCGGGAAATTTCACCTACAGGTGCATAGGATACAATCCGCCGGGCCATAGCTCCGGCTATCTGACGCATTAAGATTTCCTGTCCGTCACCGGTTTCGATGACAATGCTCGTCCGCTCGTTTTCAGTGGAAGACTTCGGCAGGTAGGCCGCTGCAAAGTTACCTTTGTGGTATTTGAAATATTTTACGATTCCGTTAACGGGAAACCAGTTGATATGTACATTGAAGATATTCATAAAAATGGATACCTGTAACCGGCGGTCTTTGAAATATTCCGGTTCTTCGGTTTCTTCGATCACTACGATTTTACCGTCGGCAGGGGCCAGTATCGTGTTGTTGTCAATAACGATATGCCTGTTCGGAAACCGGAAAAAGTTGATCGCCCAAAGGTAGAGTATGCAGGATATTCCCAATATGATATAGGTGACAATTGTGTTGTCGATAAAATAGAAGGTAATGCAATTCAAGATCACCAGAAAAGCCAATATCTTCAGTAATAAAGAGTAACCTGCTTTATGAAGTGTCATTTTTTTCTATTTAAGTGATTAATATACGGCTGACAAAGGTACTATAAAAAGTCAAAAGTCAAAAAGCCGGGGCAAAAAGAAACTTCGGTTCCGGTTATTTAATATACGAATTCCAGGTATACGAATATGGCCGGTATGACAAACAGAACTGCGTCAAAACGGTCGAGTATGCCGCCGTGACCGGGCATGATGTTTCCGGAATCTTTGATTTCGATACTTCTTTTGAACATGGATTCGAGTAAGTCTCCGAAAATACCGAATACAACGACAATAGCAGCTATGACCATATTGTTGTATATGGTTAGTCCTTCGATATAGGGCGCGATGAACAGGGCTGCCAGAATCGTACATATTCCGCCGCCTATCGCTCCTTCCCAGGATTTTTTGGGAGATATCCTCGGGAATAGTTTGTGTCGTCCGAATTGTGAGCCGAGCAGGAATGCGAAAGTATCGTTGAACCAGACGAGCAGAAAGGGAAAGAAGATGATCTCCGGACGCCATTCGTCGTTGGTCATATAAGGCAGGTAGATCAACAGGGTAAAAGGCAGGCTCAAATAAAGCAAGCCGTAATAGGAGAAAGAAAGATTCTGAAAAGAGTTGCCTTTTTTACGGTATAATTCCCAGATACTCAATACAAAGGTGGCTATGAAGAAATAAAGATAACCGTCTCTGTTGCTCAGGTATTTGTGTAAGAATCCGGCTGTAAACAGAATGCTGCCGCAGATTAAAAGCATCGGTAGATTGATGTCGACATTCATTCGTCTGGCCATCATGGAAAACTCGCGTAATCCCAGTATGTTGATGATAAAAAACAAAACAAAAAAACAAAGCGGGTGCAGAAAAATGCAACCGGTCAGAATGACAACAAAAAATAAACCGCTGATAGCGCGTTTGACGAAATTACTCACAATGAATGGATTTTATGATTTCTTCGGCCTGATCTTTATGATCGCGGCTTACCATAACCTGTATGGTTCCGAATGTGTTATAAGAAGAATCTTTCTGATTCAGTATAACCGCTTCTACACCATTATCGCACAATACACTTTTTACTAATTCTGCTTTGTAAAGCTGATCCGTTTCGAAGATGGATATCCAGTTGTTCATACGGTCGGGTATTTGTATAACCGGCGGCACAAAGTCACCGGTTATGTGTTATTGTTCTCCCTGTGGCTGTTCCGTTGCTTCTTCAGCGGAACCGTCTTTTTCATCTTCTTCGTCTTTCCAGGGACGTTTACCGAGTATACGCTCGAGGTCGTCGCTGAAAATAACTTCTCTTTCAATGAGTAACTCGGCCACCTCCCTGTGCTGTTCCAGATGGTCGGATAAGAGTTGTTTGGCACGGACATAGGCTGCTTCCACCATTTCTTTGACTTCGGCGTCGATCAATTCGGCTGTTTTTTCCGAATAGGGCTTGGTGAAACTGAAATCACTCTGTCCTGACGAATCGTAATAGCTTAGGTTGCCGATTTTATCGCTCATACCGAAGATGCTTACCATGGCGTAAGCTTGTTTCGTTGCTTTTTCCAGATCGTTTTGCGCTCCGGTAGAGATTTGTCCGAATACCAGTTCTTCGGCAGCCCGTCCTCCCAATACAGAACACATTTGGTCGAGTAGTTGGGTTTTGGTGGTGATTTGCCTTTCCTGCGGTAAATACCAGGCAGCTCCCAAGGCTTTCCCTCTCGGAACAATTGTCACTTTGAGCAGGGGATGAGCATGTTCCAATAACCAGGATACCGTTGCGTGGCCGGCTTCGTGGTAGGCAATGGCCTTTCTTTCGCTGGATTTAATTACTTTGCTGCGGTTTTCCAAACCTCCGACAATACGGTCGATGGCATCCAGAAAATCTTGTTTTTCAACGGCATTTTTGTTTTTACGGGCGGCAATCAGAGCGGCTTCATTGGCTACATTGGCAATGTCGGCACCCGAGAAGCCCGGCGTTTGCTTGGCCAGAAAATCGACGTCCACATCTTCTGCCAGTTTCAGCGGTTTCAGATGTACTTTAAATATCGCTTCGCGGTCTTTTAATTCGGGCAGGTCAACATAAATCTGGCGGTCGAACCGTCCGGCACGCAGCAATGCGCTGTCCAGAATGTCTGCCCGGTTGGTTGCTGCCAGAATGATAACCCCTGAATTGGTTTCGAAGCCATCCATTTCGGTAAGCAATTGGTTCAGCGTGTTTTCCCGTTCGTCGTTGGAACCCATATTGGGGTTTTTACCGCGGGCCCGGCCGATGGCATCAATTTCGTCGATGAAAATGATACACGGTGCTTTTTCTTTGGCTTGTTTGAAAAGGTCGCGTACACGGGATGCTCCTACACCGACGAACATTTCCACAAAGTCAGAACCTGACATGGAGAAAAAAGGTACGTTTGCCTCTCCTGCCATTGCTTTGGCCATCAATGTCTTTCCGGTTCCCGGAGGACCTACCAGTAAGGCTCCCTTCGGAATTTTTCCTCCTAACTTGGTATATTTGTCCGGACTTTTCAGGAAGGATACGATTTCTTCCACTTCCTGCTTGGCCTCTGCCAATCCGGCAACATCTTTAAAGGTAACTTTGATATTCGATTCTTTATCGAATAGTTTGGCCTGGGACTTGCCGACATTAAATATGCCTCCGCCGGGGCCACCGCTGCCTTTGCTCATCCGCCGGAAGAAAAACATCCAAATGAATACCAATAGAGCCAACGGGAAAAGGAAGGATAAAATATCTCCCCAACCGTCGTATTCTTTTTCATATTCTATGGTGGTGTTAGCCGCTCCCGGAATATCTTTCTGGGCTTCGGCTACATTTTTCTCGAATCCTTCCAGTGAACCGATCGCAAATGTGAATTGGGGACCGGGACTCGAGTTTTTGAATCCTTTGGATTTCAGTTGGGAATAATCCTCGATTTTATTCGGTTTTAGGAATACGTTCACCTGTCCCTTATTGGTGATGACAACGAATTTTTCGATGTCCCCCTTTTCCAGCATTTTGGTTTTTACTTCCTGCCAGTTGGTTTTCACCGGTTCGGTTTGCAGGTTGAGGAAATTAAACCCGACAATGATAAGTGCTATGATGAGATATAACCAATATCCTCCGACTTTCGGAGCTTTTATATTTTTTCCGCCGCCACCGACAGGGGGAAAATTGAAGTTCTCTTTATTGTTTTTTTTGTTCTCTGCCATATGTTTCAGTCGCTTCACAAACGGCCGGAATACCCGGCCTGTTTTATTACTTTTTTGTTTTTATTATTGTTCCGAGTTGTTGATTTCTTCTTTTATGCCGTCTCCCCAAAAGTCTTCCAGTTGATAATAATCCCGTTGTTCTTTCTGGAAAACATGTACAATGACATCCCCGTAATCGACAATGATCCATTGTGCTTGCTCCCGGCCTTCCGTGTGGAAAGGTTTCTCATGCAAATCTTCCTGAACTTTATCCTCTACGCCGTCTGCTAATGCGGATACATGGGTATTGGAGGTTCCATGACATATTACGAAGAAACTACAAAAACAGTTTTCAATCTTTCTTAAATCAATTTTTACAATTTGATGTCCTTTGTTTTCGTCCAGACTTTCTATTATTTTATTTACTAATTCTTCCGGTTTATTCATATAGTAAACGTCCCGTTTTTAAGGTTACAAATATATAATTTTTTATACTTAAAAGTAAAAACAAAGCGGCAAAAAGTGGGATATCTATAAAGTCTCTGCCTTCAGACTATCCTTTAGACAGATTATTACGGAATATTTTTTTGTCGGTTGCCTCTATCCGGGGGATAAAGTAAAGATCGCATAAACTTCGCTTGTTTTTTAGAGACAGACAATAACTTTTCAGGGCTTTTGCGACTATATTGCAAAAGAAAATCTAAATTTGTGTATCTAAAAAAATGATGATATGGAAAAATACAGACTTCCGATGGTTCCCGGCCCCGTGTCGGTACCACAGCAGATATTGGATGCCGCAGTCGTTAATTACGGATCGGCAGATTTAGAAAAAGAATATATCGATTTATATAAAGCAACCGAAAAAGCATTGCAAAAGATTATGCGTACCCGGAATTCGGTTGTGATACAGACGGGAGAAGGGATGCTTGCTTTATGGGGTGCATTGAAGAGTTGTTTACAACCGGGAGATAAAGTATTGGCTTTATCGACCGGGCTGTTCGGTTATGGAATCGGAGAAATGGCGGAGTCACTGGGATGTGAGGTGCGTACTGTCGGTTTTTCCTTCGATGAATCGATTACTGATTTTGAAACGGTAGAAAGGGCTATCCGGGAGTTCTGCCCGAAAATGATTACGATGGTACAAAGCGAGACTCCTAGCGGTACGCTGAATCCGGTCGGACGTATCGGGGATTTGAAAGAAAAGTACAATGTCCCGCTGTTGTATGTAGATGCGGTGTCCGGACTCGGTGGGAGTGTGGTCGAAACAGATAAATGGCATGTCGATTTGTGTTTGGGAGCTTCCCAGAAATGTTTGTCGGCGCCGGCGAATATGGCATTTTTATCCGTCAGTGAGCGGGCTTGGGAGATTATAGAGGAGACCGGCTATGTCGGTTACGATGCACTTATGCCTTTCCGGGAGGCTGTACGAAACCGGTATTTTCCTTATACGCCCTACTGGCATGGAACGGCACAGTTGCATGCCGCGTGCCGCCTGATATTGGATGAAGGATTGACCAGGGTTATCAACCGGCACGAAAAAGTGGCGGCTTATTGCCGGGAACGGGCTTTGCAGATGGGATTGACGTTGTTTCCTGCTGCGGATGCCATCCTGTCGCCCACAGTAACGGCTTTATATGTTCCGAAAGGTGTGTCCTGGAAAAAACTGGATGCAGCTTTAAGAGAGGAAGGACTTGTTGTGGGAGGAAACTACGGTTGTCTGGCAGGAAAAGTATTCCGGATCGGACATATGGGTGCCCAGGCTGATATGCAGCTGGTAAAGGAGGCGATGGATGTTTTGGAGAAAACTGTTTTGGATTTTTGATTTACGCTTGGGAGGGAACAGATCTACAGTGGTTTGGGGAAGCACGTTTCCGGAATTTGGAATTTTAGCTTTTACCGAACGTAAAAAGGGTGTGGTTGTGGTATTTTGAATGTAACAGTTCTAATTGTATTGACGTATTGTATGCTCGAATGGTTGGAGGCACATCAATTGTCCTGCTGGATTAAATCACTGACCGGAATAGAATGTCCGGGATGCGGTATGCAGAGGGCTTTGATCCTTTTGCTGAAAGGAGAATTATGGGCTTCGATTACCGCCTATCCGGCATTATTGCCGTTGATGTTGTTTTTAATATTGGCTTTATTGAAAGTAACGGGAGTGAAAAAAATTACTTCTGGATGGATAAAAACTAGCGGATTTGTTTGTTTGGGAATAATTTTAATTTCATATTTGCTAAAATTAACAATCAATTGAGATATTTGGATGTTTGAAAGGGAAATGATTGATTCACAGTTTGATCGTTTTTGAATTTAAATCATAAATAACTTAATCTTATGGAAATTATTGATCAGAATAAAAAAGATTTACCGAATTCCACAGCCGTATTGGTATTGGGAATACTTTCATTGGTTTTCTGCTGGTGCTACGGAATTGTCGGATTGATTTTAGGAATTATTGCCGTGGCATTATCCGGAACGCCTCGCCGCTTGTATCAGGCTGATCCGGAGGCCTATACTCCGGCTTCATACAAGAATGTCAATGCAGGACGGATATGTGGTATTATCGGTATCTGTATTGCTGTGCTTGTTTTCCTTGTCGTTATTTTAGTGGTGTGTGGAATTATTGCGGCTGGAATTGGTGCAAGCTGCGGACTATAAATATTGACTCATTATGAACTACAGGTTTGAAATCAGTTTACCGAACAGTTCGGATTTCAGATGTGAGATTGCTATGGGTGGAAAGCAGACTTTTCAGCAATTTCACGATAAAATTATAGAAGTGTTGGGGTATGACGGGTCGCAAATGGCTTCGTTTTACACCTTGGACAGAATGGGCAACCGGGTGAAGGAAATTGCCCTTATGGATATGTCTACCGAAGATGAGGAAACGGATACGTTGGTTATGGACGTGACGGAGATACAGGAGATTGTCAATGCCAACTGTATTGAATTGGAGTATGTTTTCGATTTTTTCAATAATCGTTATTTCCGGGTAGAATACGCCGGGGAATATATCGCGGATTCTGCCGATGTGTTGCCGGTATGTATCTATTGTGATGGTGATATTCCGGAACAGATGGAGTTTGAAGGTGATGAAAAATGGGGATTCGACAAACCGGAAGAAGAGTATGACGATAGTTTTATGGAAGAGTTTTCCAACGATTCGGACGATTATCGCGACGAGGATGATGAATTCGGTCGTGATGATGATGAGTTTGAAGATGAAGGGAGATACGACGACCGGTATGAAAGTATAGACGATTATATCGATAAATTGTAATTCGGAAAAACACGGAGAGGTCGAAAGGCCAGAGGAGACCGGACGGTTTGCTTTGGTCTTCCGGCCTTTTTCGTTTAATAAGCTGGTATGGAAAAAACACTGATCGTATTGCTGGGGCCGACCGGGGTCGGAAAAACGGATTTGAGTATTGATTTGGCCCGGCATTTCGGGACTTCGATTCTGTCCTGTGATTCCAGGCAGATGTACAGGGAAATGCGGATCGGTACTGCGGTTCCGGAGAAAGAACAGCTGACAGCCGTACCTCATTTTTTTATACATACGCTGTCTGTGCACGACTATTATAATTCCTGGCAATTTGAGCAACAGGCTTTGGCAAAAATCCATGAATTACACCGGACAAGGGATGTCGTCCTGATGGTCGGCGGTTCGATGATGTATATCGATGCCGTGTGTAAAGGCATAGATGATATACCGACGATAGACCCGAAACTCCGGGAGGATTTGATGCAACGGTATGCAGAGGAAGGATTGGCTGCTATACAGACGATGTTGAAAAGCCTGGATCCGGTGTTTTATGAGGTTGTCGATTTGAATAATGCCAAACGGGTGCTGCATGCCGTGGAAGTATGTCTGATGGCGGGAAAACCCTATTCTTCGCTGCGTACCAACACCCCTAAAGACCGGGGATTCCGGATCATCAGGATCGGCTTGAACCGGGATAAACAGGAATTGTACGATCGGATTGATAAACGGGTGGACATGATGCTGGCGGAAGGCCTGGAAGAAGAAGCCCGGGCCCTTTTGCCGTACCGGAATCTGAATCCTTTGAATACGGTCGGATATAAGGAATTTTTCGATTATTTTGAAGGGAAAACAGACTATGACGAAGCGGTACGTCTGATTAAACGCAATTCGCGGCGGTATGCCAAAAAACAACTTTCCTGGTTCCGAAGGGACGCAGATATTTCCTGGTTTTATCCGGAAGAAAAAGAGCAGATACTGACATTTGTCGAAAGTAAAATTACACACTGGGACGGACTCATTGTGTAATTTTTGATCGGTGATTAATTGTCGGGATGTAAGGTTTATAAGGATTTGTAGTTCCGGATTCAGAAAGGGCGGGCGGGGAAAATCCGGTGTTTTCTTTTCGTTGTGTAATTACAGAATTTTTTCTTTAAAAACGTTAGATATTTTCACTTATTAATCTTAATTTCGTTGCCGAATAGCGGTAGTGACCGAGTAGTTGTAATTTAAAATTTATATAAGATGGCAGAGTTCAAGTATCAGGAGCCGTTTCCGATCGAAAAGGATACGACCGAGTATCGTTTGTTGACGAAAGATTATGTGAAAACCGTGGATTGTGACGGGCGGAAAATTTTGAAAATTGAAAAAGAAGGACTGGAATTATTAGCCCGTGAGGCGTATGCGGATGTTTCCTTTTATCTGCGTGCTTCTCATTTGCAGAAGCTGGCCGATATTTTAAAAGACCCGGAAGCCAGCGATAATGATAAATTTGTCGCTCATACGTTGTTATTGAATCAGGTTGTTTCTGCGGAAGGTCAGCTTCCTACTTGTCAGGATACGGGTACGGCAATTTGTATCGGTATGAAGGGTCAGGACGTATATACCGGATATAATGATGCAGAGGCTATCAGTAAAGGGGTTTTTGAAACTTACCGCGACCGTAATTTGCGTTATTCCCAGGTAGTGCCTTTTACGATGACGGAAGAGAAGAATACCGGGACGAATTTACCGGCACAAATCGATTTGTATGCTACCCAGGGGAATGCCTATAAATTTTTATTTATGACAAAAGGGGGAGGTTCTGCCAATAAAACTTTTTTGTATCAGCAGACCAAAGCCTTATTGAATGAAGAGACATTGACGAAGTTTATTGCGGAAAAAGTACTTGATCTCGGTACATCCGCATGTCCTCCTTATCATTTGGCAGTGGTTATCGGCGGTACATCCGCTGAAGCTTGTCTGGCTACGGTGAAAAAGGCATCTGCCGGATATTACGATCATTTGCCCACTTCCGGTAATGAGGGCGGACGTGCATTCCGGGATTTAGAATGGGAAGCAAGAATTCAGAAAATATGCCAGCAAAAAGGGATCGGCGCTCAATTCGGAGGTAAATATTGGGTACACGATGTCCGGGTGATCCGTTTGCCGCGTCATGCTGCATCCTGTCCGGTCGGTATAGGGGTAAGTTGTAGTGCAGACCGGAATATCAAGGCGAAGGTTACAGAAGACGGTATTTTCCTGGAACAATTGGAGAAGAATCCGGCCCGGTTTTTACCGGCTGAAACGCCGGCTTTGGCGCCTGCAATAAATATCGATTTGGATCAGCCGATGGAAAATGTGTTGAAAGAACTGACTAAATATCCGGTTAAGACCCGTCTGAATTTGTCGGGTACGTTGATCGTTGCCCGGGATATCGCTCATGCACGTATCAAACAGATGATAGATGAAGGCAAGCCGATGCCCGAGTATTTTAAGAAACATCCGGTATATTATGCAGGACCGGCTAAAACGCCGCAAGGGATGCCTTCCGGTAGTTTCGGACCGACGACAGCCGGGCGAATGGATCCTTATGTAGATCTGTTCCAGTCTATGGGCGGTTCTATGATTATGGTAGCCAAAGGCAACCGTTCGAAAGCCGTTACCGATGCCTGTCAGAAGCACGGAGGTTTCTATCTGGGTTCTATCGGTGGCCCGGCAGCTATTTTGGCTAAAAACAGCATTAAGTCTGTAGAGGTGGTTGATTTCGAAGAATTGGGTATGGAAGCCGTACGTAAGATCCGGGTGGAAAATTTCCCGGCTTTTATTATCGTCGACGATAAAGGCAACGATTTTTTTGCCGAATGGGCACATTAATCGAAGCTTAATTGAATAAGGGGGCCTGGCTATATATCTAGTCAGGCTCTTTTTTATTCAGGAGTATCGGATTTTTGTCCGTGAGTGAATTTATTCCTTCTGTAACGGACTGATGCCGGAACAAAATCAGTCCCTTTCCGTACATATGCGCATATAGAATAACAGATCGTCGAATCGTACCGGATAATGAAAGGCGCTTTATTTGCATTAGCTACAGTATTGACATGGGCACTGATGGGGGTGGTCAATCGCTATTGCGTATCGAAGTACGGTATTAATGTGCTTGTGTTTACGTCTTTTCTTATTTTTTCGGGAGGTGTGGCTTTGCTCTTGATCCGGGAACGGGTAAATCCGGAAAATTGGAAGAGCGGAGTGCATTATTCCTGGCTCTATACAACGATGCAGATGACCAAGAGTTTTTTTATGATTTCGACCTATTTATACATCACGACGACGGAAACGAGTTTGTTGATTAATATAGAGGTTGTGCTTACTTATCTGATGGCTTATCTGTTTTTTAAACGGGTTCCTCACAAACGGGAATATTGGGGGATCGCTGTAATTCTTATCGGTTTTTTACTGTTGATTTATTCTTTACCGACAGCTGTAAGAATCCCGACGGCTGTATTGATATTGCTTGCAGCCACTGCGAGTTGTATCCGTTCTATCGTTGTGGAACAGACTTCCCGTAAAAGTCCGGAAACCACCGTTCGTCAAAAATGCGGTATTTCCGGATATACGATGTTTGTCGGGGGTACGGTTCTTATTGTTTTCTTTTTCGGGATCGCAGGTATCACTTTTTTGTTCGGAGAGAGTTTACCGAAACTGTTCTTTTTTTTGAATTATTTGCCTCAAATGACGGAAATGCTGAATCCTGAAACCGTAATCAGCGGTTGTTTAGCCGGTTTTTTTCTGAACTCCGCTTCGGTTTATTGGTTTTATGCTGCATTAAAGTGGACAAAGTCAGAAACCTTTATGGCATTTCGTGTATTTCAACCTATCCTGACTTATACTTTGGAGTTGTTGGCGGCTCTTTTTTACGCTGCGATGAAACCGGAATTGAGCACAAAAGATTTTTTTATCGGCGGTATTATTTTGCTGGGCTCAGTTTTGATTCTTATCGTACCTTCCAAAACGACCCGCTCCGAGATTTCCAAAAATTTTATCACCGAGTAGTGTTACTAATTTTTTTAATAAATGTGGCTATTAATATTAAATCTTTTGTATTTTTACAAGAAAATATGAAAGAGACTTTGATTTTAGATTGGGCCCGTAGGTTATGCAGATTCCGCAACTTGATTTTTAGATTGACCTATAAGTTTGATTACGATTGGTGTTTGGGGTGCTTTGTATAGGTTTTTGTTTTCGTGTTTTTGCATGGAGGTTGGAAGGTTTTTGAGGTAAAAATTACACAATGAGTCCGTCCCAGTGTGTAATTTTGAATTGTGATTCAATAAATCGGCAACCGTTTTATCAGATAATCTGAAATCTATAATCGTGTAATCTACAATCTACAATCTAAAATCTACAATCTAAAATCTACAATCTCTCTATATACATTCTGACATGTGGTGTTTTAAGAATTTTGTTTTTTTGTGTTTATGGATGGGCTGGGGTACTGTTTGTCCGGCCGCGTTTTTTCCGGAATTGTCCGGCCGTGTTATTTCCGAAGGGCGCGGTGTGGAGGGCGTGGCTGTAACCGACGGTTATACGGTGGTGAGGACGGATGCCCGGGGGAGATACCGGCTGCCGGGGAATACAGCGGCAGAGTTTGTATATATCACTTTGCCTGCCGGTTATGAAGTACCGTTGAAGGATGAGGTACCCTGTTTTTTCCGGCGGATTAACAAGGCTGCAAAGAAACAGAAGTTTGATTTTTACCTGCAAAAAAGCGGTAGGAACGATGACAGGCATGTTGTGGTGGTGGCTGCCGACCCGCAGGTGTATTTCGATGAAGAGCTTCCGGCTTTGCAAAAGATTGCAGATGATATGCAGAGTTGGGTGGCCGGTAAATACGGGGAAATACCGGTTTATGGGATGGTAGCGGGGGATGTGATCGGGGATATACAGCGGAATCCGGGATGTTTCGGGGCGGTGAAACATATTCTGTATCATACGCAGATTCCTTTTTTCTATGCTGCTGGTAATCACGATCTGGACAGGGGAGGACGTTCAAATGAGCGTTCCAGGACGATGTATGCCGCTCATTTCGGTCCGGCCTACTATTCTTTTAACCGGGGCAGAGTACATTATATTGTTTTGGACGGGGTGTTTGCTTTGGGAAAGGATTATTTATATACCGGTTATCTGGCTGAAAGGCAATTGGAATGGTTGGAACAGGATCTGGCATTGGTTCCGGAAGGTTCGCCGGTGGTGGTATTGACCCATATTCCGACTTATTCCCGGGAGGCCCGGAGTGGAAATTATGCGAAAGAACGGACTTCACAGGTGATTAACAATCGTGCTCATTTGTACGATTTGTTGAAGTCTTATCGGGTACAGATATTATCGGGGCATACCCATTATCATGAAAATTATGTGATAGCGGATAATTTGTACGAGCATGTACATGCCTCTCTCTGCGGTCTGTTTTGGCAGGCACCGTGGTGTGGTGACGGTACCCCCATCGGTTATACGGTGTATGAAATGGACGGAGACAGCATTTCCTGGTATTTCAAGCCGGTTGGAGATGACCGTTCTTATCAGTTCAGGGCATATGCCGCCGGAGAAAATGATTTGAAACCGGAAGCATTGACTGTAAATGTGTGGAATTATGACCCGTCCTGGAAGATATATTGGTATGAGGACGGGGAGAGAATGGGGGAGATGGAACGTTATACCGGTATTGATCCGGTTATCGACAGCTATGTTGTGTCTCACCGGAAGAGTTTTAAATACGATTATATCGGGGCTGAACCGACGGAACATCTGTTTTTTGCGATACCCCGTTCTGCCGGAGCAGCGATCAGGGTGGAGGCGACCGACCGTTTCGGAAATGTATATTCCGGTACACCCCGGAAGGTAGAGGAATGGCTCAACGATCAGTCCGTTCGATAGCTTTTATCCTTTTCAGCAGCGAGGGGTGGGAATAATATACGAATTCATACCAGGGATGAGGAGTGAGGTTGCTCAGGGATTTTACCGATATTTTTTTCAATCCGCTGACGAGTGCTTCTCCTTCGTTATGCCGGGTTGCGAATGCGTCTGCTTCGTATTCATTTTTCCGGGACCAGATGTTCATGCATATTCCCAATAACATACTGACCGGACTGTACAGGATAGCGAAGGTAACCAGACCCAGCTGGAAATAGGCCCGGTCGCTCCCCAGTGCTTCTGAAAAAGCCTGTATATTAACCAGTAAGGAGAATAGCCACAACATGAAACCGGTTTGCAGAATGGAGGCGGACATGAATTTCAAGGTGTGTTTTTTGCGGTAATGTCCGATTTCGTGTGCCAGTACCGCTACAATTTCTTCTTCTGTCAGATCTTGTAACAGGGTGTCGTAGAGGACGATCCGTTTTTCCGCTCCAAATCCGGTAAAATAGGCATTGGCTTTTGTCGATCGCTTCGATCCGTCGATTACATAGATATTTTTCAACCGGAAACCGGTCCGGGATGCGAATGCCTCGATCTTATCCCGCAGACTGCCGGCTTGCAGCGGGGATTGTTTGTTGAATAAAGGAACAATCAGGCGGGAATAGAACATGGCCATGAATATTGAGAATAAGCTGATCAATACCCAGGCATATATCCAGAACCGGCTTCCTGTCCATAAATAAAAGCCGACGACGGCGGATAAAATGAGTCCGCCGATGATCAATGAGAGAAATACCCCTTTTACCGCATCCGTTATCCAGGTGTTGAGCGTCGATTTATTAAAACCGTATTTTTCTTCTATCCGGAATGTGGCATACCAACTGAACGGCATTTCCAACAGGGTGGATACCACAGACAAGCCCAGCATAAAGAACAGGGTTTGCCAGAGGATGCTGTCGGTGCGGCTTACAATCCAGTCGTTGTACAGGCCGAAACCTCCGGCTGCCAGAAACAGGACGGTTACGGTAAAAGAAAAAGCGGAACTGATCAGGCCGAACCGGTTGTTTTCTTTTTTATAGGATTGAAACCGTTTGTATTCTTTTTCGTCGTAAATACCTTTTAATTTCTCCGGCAGGACGGGTGACATCGCCCGTATATTCAATCCTTCCAAAAATCTTTCGAAGATAAAGTCTGCACATAAAAACAGCAGGATGATGATATATATTGTTTCACTATTCATAGGTTCGTTGTAAATTTTAAATTTATGATTTCAGACTGTAGATTAGCCGATAAAATAATTCGTTGTCGGATTTATTTGACCATACCTCAAAATTACACAATGAGTCCGTCCCAGTGTGTAATTTTGAGCAATTGTAAATCATAAATTTAAAATGCATTGTCGGTATTGTTTTTGCAACAAAGGCATTGCAAAGGTAATAAAAGCCGGAAAATAGAGGTAAAGAAAAGTTTTGAATTTTGGGATTGGCAGATGGATAACGGAGGGAAAAATGTTGTAGTTTTGTTTCGGTTAAAAACAGATTTGTGAATTTCCGGTCCTTTTGCGGATACGGATTTACGGAACAGCTAAGACGAAGTAGTTATGAAAGCGATTATTATTACCATCGGTGATGAAATTTTACTGGGTCAGATTCTGGATACGAATTCCAGGTTTATTGCGGGACATCTGACATTGGCCGGGATCGAGGTTACAGAGATGCGTTCTGTCGCCGATAGGCGGGACGAGATTTACGAAGCCGTGGACTATGCCATGAATGAGGCAGAGCTGGTGATTGTGACCGGAGGGTTGGGACCGACGAAGGATGATGTAACGAAAAAGGTGCTGGCGGAGTATTTCGGTTCTAAGCTGACGTTAAATCCGGAAGTCATGGTGTGGTTGGAGGAATTGTTACGGGGCCGGGGAATTGCTTTGAATGAGAACAATAAAAGTCAGGCGGTATTGCCGGACAATTGCCGGGTTCTGCGGAATTTTAAGGGAACCGCTTCCGGTATGTGGTTCGAACGCGGATGGAAGTCTTTGATTTCTTTGCCCGGTGTCCCTTTTGAAATGGAGCATCTGATGGAAACGTATGTACTTCCGGAGTTGAAAAGGAGATATCCGCATTTGCAGTTGGCTTACCGGATGTTGCAGGTGTATGATATTCCGGAATCGGAATTGGCCGAACGGCTGAGCTGTTGGGAGGAGGCTTTGCCGGAAGGTCTGGGATTGGCTTACCTGCCTTCTCCCGGTTTGGTTAAGCTGCGGATTACGGCTAAGGGGAAAGCGGTCGAAAAGCTGGAAGCGTATTATGAAACGTTGAAGGAAAGTCTTACCGGTTTGTACTATACCGAGGGGGAAGCGGATTCTGTGGAAAAGCAGTTCGGGGAGTGTCTGCGCAAAAGGAATCTGACGGTTGCTACGGCAGAGAGCTGTACGGGGGGATATATAGCTCATCTGATTACTTCCGTAGCGGGGAGTTCGGATTATTTCAAAGGGAGCGTAGTTGCGTATGCCAATGAGGTGAAAAATGAGGTGTTAGGGGTGGATATGAACGATATAGAGCGATATGGGGCCGTAAGCGGGGAAGTTGTGAAACAGATGGCGGAGGGAGTAAAGCGGGTGATGGGTACGGACTATGCCGTTGCGACCTCCGGAGTTGCCGGGCCTGCCGGGGGAACACCGGAGAAACCGGTAGGTACGGTTTGGATCGGCGTGGCTACTCCTTGTAAAACGTTTGCCCGGAAGTTTGTATTTTCTTTTACCCGGGAGCGCAATATTGCCAAGACTGCGGTAAAAGCACTGGAGTTGATTGCAGAGGCCGTGCAGGAGGAAGCCTGAAAATAAATCAGTGCGACTGTCATCCTGTCAGTATTTTCCGAATGGCACAACAATTGCCTGTTGAATAGCGTAAATCAGAAAAATAACTAATCATTAAAATATATACGCTATGACAACAGGCAAAATTGGTGTTTCAACAACTGATTTGTTTCCGATTATCAAAAAGTTTCTTTATTCGGATCATGATATTTTTTTACGTGAGATCGTTTCGAATGCCGTAGACGCTACTCAAAAGCTGAAGGTTCTGGCTTCCTCGGGTGAGTTTAAAGGCGAGCTGGGAGAATTGAAGGTACGGGTGAGGGCTGACAAAGAGGCAGGCACGCTGACGATTTCGGACAACGGGATCGGTATGACCCGTGAAGAAGTGGAAAAATACATCAATCAGATTGCTTTTTCGGGTGCCGAAGAATTTCTGGAAAAACACAAGGACGATGCGGCAACCATTATCGGGCATTTCGGTTTGGGATTTTATTCTTCGTTTATGGTTAGCGATGAAGTGGAGATCGTAACGAAATCTTATCGGGAAGGTGCGCAGGCAGTCAGATGGACCTGTAAAGGGGATCCGGAATATACCCTGGACGATACGGAAAAGGCTGAGCGGGGAACGGATATCATTATGCACATCAACGACGATGATAAAGAATTCTTGGAAGAAGGTAAAATCAGCGAATTGTTGAATAAGTACTGTAAGTTTTTACCTGTAGAAATTGTTTTCGGGAAGAAGAAGGAATGGAAGGACGGGAAATATGAAGAGACTGATGCCGACAATGTGATCAACGATGTTAATCCGGCCTGGACACGTAAACCTTCCGAACTGACGGAAGAAGATTATCAGAAGTTTTACCGTCAGTTGTATCCGATGGCAGAAGATCCTCTGTTTCACATCCATTTGAATGTGGATTATCCTTTTAATCTGACCGGTATACTGTATTTCCCGAAAATCAGTAATAAGTTTGAGATTCAGAAAAATAAGATTCAGCTATACAGCAATCAGGTGTATGTTACGGATTCCGTAGAAGGGATTGTACCCGAATACCTGACTTTATTGCATGGGGTGATCGATTCGCCGGATATTCCGTTGAATGTTTCCCGTTCGTATTTGCAGAGCGACCGCAATGTGAAGAAGATATCCAACCACATAACGAAGAAGGTGGCAGACAGCCTGAGCGATATTTTCAAAAACAACCGGGAAGATTACGAAAAGAAATGGGACGACCTGAAAATATTCATTCAGTATGGAATGCTGACCGATGAAAAATTTGCGGAGAGAGCCCAGGAAATTTATTTGTTCAAAAACACCGACGGAAAATATTTTACTTTTGAAGAGTATGATACTCTGATAAAAGAAAATCAGACGGATAAGGATAAGAATATCGTTTCCCTCTATGCTACAGATGCTACCGAGCAGTTCAGTTATATCGAGAAGGCAAAAGCCAAAGGATACGATGTGTTGTTGATGGACGGACAGTTGGATACCCACTTTATCAATCATCTGGAGCAGAAACATGCCGACCACAAATATTTTAGGGTGGATTCGGATGTTGTAGAGAAACTGATTCAGAAGGAAGAAACCCGTAAGAGCGATCTTTCTGAAGCGGAACAGGATGAGTTGCGTCCGGTATTTTCTTCACAATTACCCAAGGATAACGGCATGTTTATGGTCAGCTTCGAGGCTTTGGGAGAGGGCAGCGATCCGGTTGTCGTGACCCGTTCGGAGTTTATGCGCCGTATGAAAGAAATGGCTGCCATGAATCCGGGAATGAATTTTTACGGGGCAATGGGCGACCAGTATACTTTGGTTGTAAATACCGATCATAAGCTGGTGAAAACCGTTTTGGAGGATGAGAAAAAATCGATGGATGCCAAACTGGCTCCGATTAATTTCGAAATCAAGGAGAATGAAGGGAAGAAAACGGAACTGGACGAATTGAATAAGGGTAAAAAAGACGAGGAAGTACCACAAGTCGATAAAGATCGCCTGAAAGAGTATTCCGAGCAGATCGATAAACTGAAAAAGCAGAAAGAAACCTTGTTGGAGGAATACGGCAAGGAGAATAAGATCGTAGGGCAGTTGATTGATTTGGCTTTACTGGCAAACGGTTTACTGAAAGGAGAAGCTTTGAATAGGTTTGTGAAGAGGAGTGTCGATTTGATCCGGTAATATTCCGGGAAGGCTCACAAAATAAGTATCGTCCGGAAAGTCGTCGTCATAACGTTGGCTTTCCGGATATTTTTTATATTCGTTGCCTGTTTGAAAAAACAGATGCCGGATAATTATAGGATTCTAACAAAAATTGATTACTTTCGTTAAATCAAGGGAAAGAGAAAACGGCCTGGGTTTACGGACTTCAATTTTACGTTCCGGTTTTTCTTTTGTCGTTTTTTTGAGTTGCAGGTTATTGTATTTTTCAACAGATTGTCAGTTTTTATAAAATACTTAAAATATCGGATATGAGAATTGTTTATAGTAAGACGACTTTCCGGAATGCCGTATACCGGGCATTGATCTCGGTTATCATCGGGGTTGTTTTGATTGCTTGGCCTGATGTCGCCCTAAAGTCCATCGTTATGTTTATCGGGGCTTTGTTCCTGCTTACCGGAATAATGGCTTTCGTTGCTTCTTACCGTCGCCAGCAGGCCGAACAACGGGCTGACGGCTTGTTGTCCCTGAATGGAATCGGAAGTATGGTGCTGGGTATTTTGCTTATTTCCATACCTTTGTTTTTCACAACGATATTGATGGTTATATTGGGATGTGTCTTGCTTTTGGCGGCAATAGCACAGTTGGTGACTTTGTCGGCAGCCCGTCAGCTCGGCTACATTTCCCCTATGAACTATTTTTTCCCTATCCTGATTATGTTGGCGGGATTGGTAGTGGTTTTCAGACCTTGGGGAAGTGCTGAATATGTTGTCATCATATTGGGAATCACTTCCATGTTTTATGGAATCACCGATCTGATCAGTCAGTACGGTATTCATAAGATGCGGAAACATTGGGAAGAAGAGGAGCAGAAAAAGAAACTGGACGGAGACCGGGATATCGAAGACACCGATTATGAAGAAGTGAAGTGACGGATTTCAGAGGGATGCGAACAGCATGATGAAGAAATAGAGGAAAACGGATAAGATAACGCCTTTCGAGGCGTTGTTTTTATTAAAGCGCAGAAACAGGTAAAACAATCCCAGATTGGCAAAAAATACGCCGATAGCAACAATTTTCAAATGTACTTTCAATACGAATGCCTGTTCGATAAATGCAGTGACAGAGAGATAATTGAAGCGCAGTAAGTAGATCAGTGCGACAATGATAAACGGGGCAGTAAGCCCGGCCAGTAAACCGATATACAATTTGTCTTTCATCTGTTTTTACAAAGTTAAATTCCGGATGTATTATTGAAATTCCAGTTCGGTAAAGAATTGCGGTACATGGAAATTCGGTTCGGGGGTATCGATCGGTTGCCAGGACAAAAAGTGGGGTTTAGATAAGTGGTCTCCGCATTTGTACAGATTGGCTTTTACTTTTATGCCGGACAGGTTTTTGAAACTGTGTTTGAAAAGGGCTGTAGCCGGAATAGCGACGATGAGCCACCAGTGGTTGTCACCTTCCCGTTCTTCGAAGTTTTCGTTCCCCAGTGAAGAAAGCCGTCGGATGCTTTGCATTGTTTCCGGGTTTGCATGTTCTGCATTTTCACGGGTTTGCCGGAATCCAGACAACGCTTTGCCGATGCAGTTGAATTCAAAGTTGTAGTAGCCGTTATCATCGGGAGAGAGGAAAAATTCGACACAGGAATCGGTCCATACCTGTCCGTTGTCTTCCTGCACATGGGCCATCGTATAATTTTCGGATACTTCGAAACGGATGAAAATAGCCTTGTCGTTGTGGGCGATGTTGAAGGCGACCTGGGGGGAATAGGGATATTGTTCAGACCAGTTGTTGCACCGGATGGGGAAGGCGGGTTGCTGCGCCAGAAGCCCGGCGGCTTCGTTCAGACGGTCCGCTTGCAAAGCTGCAATTTTTTTTACCTGAAACATGAGACTCACCTTGAATGAATGATTTTGATTTGTGATTCGTGTGCAAATATACACCGAATCACAAATCAAAAAAAACGTATAGCGATTATTTCAGCTTATTTATTTCTTCTTTTACAATATCGCACATTTTTGTGTATTGATCTTCCATGCTTTGTAAAAGCTTGTGCTGTGCACGGGCACGGATCAGGTTATGTACCTGATTTTTTACTTTGTAATATTTGTCTCCGTCGATGTAATCCATCAGGAAGCGTAATACCTGCTCATAGGTGATGTATTTGGCGGAGAAAGCTAGGTAGTCGATTTCGCTTTGATTTAAGAATTTGGCTGTCTCTGACAGATAGCCCTGTGTGTATCCCCGGAAGATATCAATGTTCATGGATACGTTGTCCAGATTTTCGTCGTCTTCCAGACCGGTGTTTGTATACGACCGCATGGCATCTCCGTAGTCGTTGAGGCAAGTGCTGCTTAATACGGTGTCGAGATCGATGACGCAAAGTACATTGCCTGCTTTATCGAACAGAATATTGTTGATTTTTGTATCGTTGTGGGTGACACGGGTCGGGATGGTTCCGTTTTCAACCAATTCCCAGAAGTGCAGCATTTCTTCCCGGCGGCGTTCAATCCATTGGATTTCACTGAGGACAGTGGCTTTACGCCCTACCGGGTCCTTGGCCAATACCTCATCCCATTGTTTGAAGCGGTAACGGATGTTATGAAAACCCGGCAGAATATCGGCGAGCGGTTCTTTGAAATCCGACAGCATGGCCTGGAATTTACCGATGCCTTTGCCTCCCTGATAAGCCAGTTCCGGTGTATCCGCTTTCTGATAATCGATCGTATCGCTGACAAACACACATACGGCCCAGAATTCACCGTCTTCGTCCTGGTAATATAATTTTCCGTCTTTGGTCGGAATAATGGTCATCGCTTCCCGCATCGGATCACCTCCCGCTGCTACGATTTTCTTTTTCAGGTGGTTTGTTACCCGGTAGATATTGTCCATCATGGCCGGAACATCCTTGAAAATATTTTTGTTTTTACGTTGTAAAATATAGTTGGGGGTTGTAGCTTCTGCTGTTGTGATCAACAATGTGTCATTGATAAAACCTTGTCCCAGGGGTTTTACCGATAGAATAGAGCCTTCCAGTTGGAATTGGCTGCAAATTTTACTCAGTCTGTTTTCCATGCTATTTTAATTATTATTTATATATTATTTTATATATAGACAGATTGTTTCGAAAACCCGATTTTGTAACTGATTGTCAGTAAGCTACGCAAACGTTGTCTTTGGCACCTATTTTTTAACGGCGTAAAGGTAGTAAAAAATGCAACTTTGTAAAATTTTTTAATTGAAAAAATCAGATAAAGTAAAAACTTTATTTGACTTATACTTTTAAAGTGTGGTTTACGGATGGAATCGTGACACCTGAAAGTCGTGGATCGGTTTTCCGGCGATGTTATTCAGGGGATAACACGGATTATTTCCGGATTTTTGTTTACCATAAAGCCGTATGTCCGTATCTAGTGTTTTATAATACTTATTAATAGTAGAGATATGACATCTGTTAAACTGAAACTGAACAAAGACCGTATTTTACTGAACGGAACTTATCCTTTGGTGTTCCAGGTCATCCATCGCAGACGTAAAAAATTGATTTATAGTCGATTTAAAGTTGCCGAGCCGGACTATGATGCCGGGCAAGAGAAAGTGGTATACCGGAAAGACGGGCTGACTCATCGTGAGGTTCGCATTATCAACCGTTGGATCACAAAGGAACGGAAAAAGCTGAACAGTTTGATCGGTGAATTGAAGGAGAGTATGCCTGATTTTACCGTGTCTGATATTACCGGACATTACGAGGGGCCTGTAAAAGGCGAGGGACTGTTTGCTTTTATAGATGGTTGTATTCGCCAGAAAGAGGAACTGAACCGGTTGGGGACAGCGGCGGCCTACCGTAGTACCCGTTCGTCCTTGCTGCATTTTACCGGGAAAGAGAAGGTGGCTGTTTCCGAAGTGAATGCCGCTTTTGTGAGGGCCTATGAGAAATACCTTTTAAAAAGCGGGGTATGCCGTAATACGGTGAGTTTTTATATGCGCAATCTGCGTGCGGTTTATAACCAGGCTATTCTGGACGGGAAAATGGAGTCATCCGCAAATCCTTTTCAACATGCACAGACCCGTCCGGCCAAAACCGTGAAGCGAGCAATGAGCCGCGACCATATCCGTCGGCTGATGCAGCTTTCGCTGGAGGACGCTCCCGAACTCGATTTTGTCCGTAATCTGTTTATGTTTAGTTTTTATGCCCGGGGAATGTCTTTTGTGGATATGGTTTTTTTAAAGAAGGAGAATATAAAGTGTAATTTTATCGAGTATTACCGTCACAAGACGCAGCAGCTTATCCGGGTCAGTCTGACGGATCAATTGAAAGACATCATTTCGCGTTACCGGAATGATACGGATTATATTTTTCCGGTTATTGACGATTCTTCCGGTCTTTCGCCTTACCGCCAATACCGTCTGGCGTTGGGAAAGGCGGAACGGAGGCTCAAGCAGTTGGGGCAGCGGCTGGGGTATGAGGTCGAACTGACCACCTATGTCGCCCGACATAGCTGGGCAACCCAGGCTAAGGAATGCGGCATTCCTGTTTCGGTGATCAGCGAAGGGCTCGGACATACTTCTGAAAAAACAACACGGATTTATCTGAAAGAGTTCGATCAGAAGGTTTTGGATGAATGCGACCAATTGGTAGCCCAACTTGTAGAAATGTAAAAAATGTAAAAATTTTTTTGATAAAATTACATTTTTTATATATTTGTAAAATCGCTCTATTTAGTGATAGAGATACACCTTTAAACTTATAAAAGATTAACATCTTTTGACAGGACAAAGATAGGGGCTTGTTTCTGATATTTATTAACAAAACGTACTAATCTTTTATCATTTCGTTTTGTGGCGTTATTTTTACGATTCATTGCTAACTTGTTGCTGCTGTTTGATTAACTCTCCGGGGGGACAACCGAATTCGCGTATACAAAAGCGGTTGAACTGGACCGGCGAATCGAAATTAAATAAATCTATCAGCTCCTTTATTGTGATTCCGGGTACGGCCGCTTTTACAAAAACCTGGTGTCTGATTTGTTTCAGCATCCATTGCTTGGGTGACATTCCGAATTCTTTTGTGAATTTTGTATAAAATGCGTTTTTGCTCATCCTCAAAAGCCGTATCATTTCTTCTACACTTCCGGCTTTGATATAATTTTCCTGGATCATATCTCTGAACTTTATTTTATTTCCCATGATGGGATAAAACAGTTGGACGACCTCTTTTTTGGTGTAGAAACCACGGAGGTAGAGAAAGAATTCTTTGTGCTTAATTTCATGTAAATGAGCGCAGTTCATTCCATTTTTGAGACAGAATACCAGTAGTTCTATATATTCGTTTAGCGGATGCCTGACTTTGAGAGGGACGAAATCGTACCGGATATCCCTGTGTAAATTGTAATAAGTTTCGAGCATATTTACGTCGCATACGTTTCTGACCCTTCCGAAGCTGAATAACAGTAATTTACAGTCTTTTTGGGTGTGAGCGTCTACGAGAGCTCCTCTGGGTAAAAGTACCATTTCAGAAGAAGATACTTTACGGTTGTTATATTGGTTACAACTGATAACACATTCACCCTCAATGAGTATAACTACGTTATTGTAATGCAGTTTGGGTTCGTATACGTGTGTTCCTTCCTGCACTTCGATGTATTTGAATCCGGTGTCGATTTCTATTTGGTAATTTTTGCAACTCTGGTGTTCGTTTACGTAGAGCAGTTTATTTAATAAAATTTTATGCATGTTCTTAAATATTGATGTTTTTGTTTTAATTCGGTTAATCGTGTTTCAGCAAAGTTGCAGTATATATTTATATAAATATTTAAAAATCAGATATTTATATAGTATAAATGTACTTCTGATTTTCGTGTAATATTTGCTGAAACAATTTTTTTTACTTTTCAATAGATTATGTGTTAATAATCAGGTGTTTATTGCTTTTTATTTTTCTGCATACTCTATCACTAAATAGAGTTTTTCGAAGATGGGTTTTGGGGTGGTGTTTTTTCGGTTTGCAGGGTTGTAAGTTGGAGGAGTTTGGAATAGAATGAAGAAATGAAAGTATAATTATATGGGATTAAAAGTAAACATATTCATTGTTGTTGTTTTCTGTTTTCTGGGAGCACGGGTGTCGGCTCAAGAGGGGGGAGTGAAGAGCAATCTGCTTTATGATGTGACGGGTACGCTGAATTTCGGGATGGAATTCAGTCTGGACTATGAGTGGACGCTGGACGTATCTGCGAATTATAATGCGTGGAATTTTTCGCCGACACGTAAGATGAAGCACTGGCTTTTACAGCCCGAACTGCGTTGGTGGGGGTGTGAGCCTTTTTCGGGGCATTTTTTCGGGATTCATGCGCATGCAGGGCAGTTCAATCTGGGGGGAATGCTTCCTTGGGGGTTCGGGGCTGTCCGTAACAAGCATATTGAGAAAAACCGTTACGAAGGTTGGTTGGCCGGTGCCGGCGTCAGTTACGGTTACAACTGGATTCTGGGTAAGCATTGGAGTTTAGAAGCGACACTGGGGCTGGGGTATGCCTATTTGAAATACGACAAATACCGCTGTGAGAATTGTGGAGAAAAACTGGGCAGCGGTGTACAGCATTATATAGGCCCGACGAAGGCCGCTGTCAACCTGATTTATTATTACTAGAGTGTGTGCCCTTGTTGCCGGTAGGTAGGTTATAAATAAAAAAGAGGTATGAAATATATTATTTTATTGTGTTTTGGACTGTTGTATTCCTTCGGGCTTTCGGCTCAGAATACGGAATTTATAGAGCCGGGGGAGGTTTCCGTCCGCCGTGCCGGGGATTCTGTTTATGTTTCTCTGCGTCTTCGTGTGACGGATATCGGTTCGGATAATTTGGTGACACTTACGCCTGTTTTATACAAGGGCGCTGGCGGTGTCCGTAGCCTGCCGCCCGTGTTGTACGGCAGTCGCCGTGCCCAGCTTCGCCTGTGGAAAAAGGCGAAGGACAAGTCCGCTGTGCCGGTCTGTCATAATTCGGGGGATACGGTTTTTTACCGGGATACCTTTCGTTACGAGCATTGGATGAATGGTTCGGGGCTTCGCCTGGATGCGGAGTTGCGCACCTGCTGCCGCACGATGCATCCCGATCCTTTACTTTTGGCTTCGGATATCGTTCTTTTTACACCTGCAGAGGAGTTTCGTCCTGTGCTTGCGGATATTGTTCCTGCCCTGTCTGCCGGGGATAAACTTTCGGAGCAGGACCGTTTTATAGAACGCTGGCCGGGGGGTATTTCGGATACAATTGCCGTTGTACGCCGGGTAGAAGCAAGTAGTCCTGTAATTTACTTTCCCGTGGGGGAGACGAAGATCGTTCCGGGATACAGAAATAACCTCCGGGAGCTGGAACACATGCTTTTGCTCGTCGATCGGATAGCCTCTTCTAAAGATTCCCGTATCGTTAAAATACTGGTGATGGGCCTGTCTTCTCCTGACGGTCCTTCGTTCTGGAACGAACAGGTTGCCAATGCCCGTGCCCGTTCGCTGGTGGATTACCTGACGGTTCGTACCGGGCTGGATGCTTCCTGCTTCGTACAATATAACGGTAAGGAAGCCTGGTATGAACTGCGTCAACTGATTGCTGCCAGTGATATGGTTTACAGGCAGGAAGTGCTGGATGTGATTGACTATACGCCGGTTTGGGATGTACAGAAAAAGGCGGGCCGTCTGGGACATTTGCAGGCGTTATACGATGGAAAGGCTTACCGTTATTTGAGGGAACATTTTTTTCCTCAGTTGCGGATGGCGGGCTGTGTGAGAGTTTATTACGAGAGAATAGCGGATACGACGGCTGTCGTTCTGAACCGGTCCGTTTTTCTGGCGCGGGCAGGTAAATATGCCGAAGCGCTTGAGGCGGTGGTTGCTATTCCGGACCCGCGTGCAGATAATCTGAAAGGCGTTTGTTATATGATGACAGGCGATGCGGACAAGGCCCGGCGTTTTTTTGAGCGTTCCGCCCGGTCGGGCTGTGTGGCGGGGGCGGATAACCTTCGTCAGTTGGAAGAACTTTTGAACCGGTACTGACCGGAAATACAAAATAAACCAAATATCAACCATTTTTTTAAATTAAAAACAAATTGAAGATGAAAATGAGATCAATTTTTTTGTCGGTACTTGCGATAGCGGTGTTGGCAAGTTGTGCAAAGGATAATGGCCTGGGAGCCGGGGAGGATGGGGATGCTTCCGAAGCCAAAGTAACCCTCCGGCTGAAAGGCAACGGAAGTCCTTCTTCGCGGGCGGTGGGTCCTGTTGTCAGCGATGATGAGTCTATCAATACACTGACGGTGTTTTTCCTTAACGCCTCGGATGGGGTTATCGGTACTCCGTTGTGGATCGATGCAACCGGAACTCCGACTACCAATTTGACAACGACGACGGATGCCCGTAGGGTGGTCGTCATTGCTAACCTGGGGACGGATCCGACCGCTACGGGCGGTTTGTTTCATGGTGTAAAAACTCTGTCTCAAATTCAAGGGAAGCTGGGTGATCTGATCTCCGGCACTGCACCGACTCAGAACAGTGGTGATGTATATATGAGCGGTGTTGGCGTCCTGTCTGCTTTTACTTTAGATGGAACCACACAGAAGGCGACGGCAACCGTGACGCTGAATTTTGTCAGTGCCCGTATTCAGATTATGGCTATCGAGTGGAACGGCGGAACCGAAACAAGTAATCAATACGCTGATAAGGCTGCTTTTACAGCCACAGTGAATGCCGATTTTACGATCGAACGGATTTATCTGATGAATGTGCAGACGAAGACGCAGTTTTTACCGAATACGATAGGCTGGACGGATTCTCCTCCTACTTTTGGGACGGATTATATCAAGAAAGTTGACAGACGTTTTGCCGGTGGTATGAGTTGGTCTGGTATGTGGACGGGCGCGCAACCTACAGGCTTTGTACAAAATGCTGAATATTTACTTAATTCGATGCCGGTAGTGGATGCAACAGGAAATAAGCTGGAGTCTCCGGGGTATTGGTATGTGTTTACCAACAACACCGATGTCACTGCGACGACAGACTACCCGACGGTCCTTGTGGTTGTAACCAAGTGGAGAAGTGTGGCCAATTCGACGACGGCGACCGACTTAAAGACCCGTTATTTTACGGTTTACTTCGGCGGCGGCGATCAGGAGGCTATTGCAGCCGGCAACGACTATCAGGTTACACTCAAGCTGAACGGCAGCTTTAAGCCAACCGAAGATGGTGGCGACGGTGGCGGTGGTACCGACGATCCGAGCAAGCCGACGGTCAACAGTGCTGTTGATATTACCGTAAATGTGAAGCCCTGGGTGGTTGAAACGATAGACAAGGAGTGGAATTAATCCGTTTTTCTCCGGCATACCGTGGTGTGCTTTAGTGATAATCGACAGGTGCGTGGTATGTGTCGCTTCGGAATCGGCGGCATATACCTTCCCCTGAGGAAGAAGTAATACAAGCAAGAAAATTCATTATGGAGTTCAACAGCAAATACAGAATCATAACGTGTCAACTTTTCCTGCTGCTTATGCTGCTGCTATTATCGGGGTGTATTTACGATGACCTGAGTAAGTGTTTCCGGGGGCGTGTGTTGTCTCTGAACGTGACCTTGCAGGAGGATATTTCCGGGAGTGCTCTTCAGGATATCAGTCTGTACGTATTCGATGAGAACGATTTGCTGCTGGATATTCTTGCGGTGGATGTTTCGGAGCCGGTGGAGCTGAATTACCCGGGAGTCACGGGATTGCATTGTGTGGCCTGGTGTAACGTCGGGGGCGGGGAGGTAACTATGAGTCCCTTAGAGAAAGGCGATACTTTTTCGCAGGGCATGGTTTCATTAAAGCGGTTGACGGATGTGCGCAGCGGCGGTACGCTTTACCGTTCACCTTCCGATTTGTTTTCCGGAAGGTTGAAGCTCGCAGTCGGTGCATCTTCGGGGGTTGAGGGCAGTTACCGGCTGTATGTGGGCCGGATGGTGGCTTCCATGAATGTGACGATCCGCGGTTTGCAGGGGCTTAGCGGCAGTAGCGGCGGCGATTATTCGCTTGTGGTGCGTGAAACGACGGGTAGCATTGATTTCGGCGGGATTTACGGCGGCGATCGTGCGTCTTATTCTGTCAGGGGTAGTATGAATGGGAGGAAGGAATATGTGGTGCCGAGCTTCCGTCTTTTCCCTGTATTCGAGGGGGAGGGCCTGATTATCGACATTTACCGTGACGGTAGTCTGTTGCGCAGTGTGACACTGGAAGACGACGGTAGTCCTATAGTTCCAGAGGTGGGGACGACGCTGAATGTGCTTCTGAATTTCGAGGGGCATGTGTCGGTGTCGGTGGCTGTGACGAAATGGAATGTTGTACATATTTGGAAGGAGTATGATTGAAGGGATTTGGGATTTACGATTTTTGATTTATGATTTACGATTAGGGTGCTGGGTGATGTGTCGGGTGTTTTGGAGGAGGATAAATTTTAGATTGAAAGGAGTGAAGGGGATTTACGATTTTTAGAGGGCCAGTGATTTTATTGATGGATTGCCGTTTCAGTATTTTGCGCCGTTTTTTAATGATGATTTTTTACAATAATAAGGATACAATGATGAGTTGTTCACATTTGAAGTTGGTAAAGCTATGTATACCGGTAGTGTTGATCGTATTTTGGAGTTCCTGCCGTTCGGATGATCCTGTGTATGATGTTCCGGAGTCTCCTGCTTTGGTGACATTGTCTGTTTCTTCAGCCCGGGCAGGTTCTTCGGTGCAGACGTTGTTGCCTTCGGGAGATCAGGATAAGATCAATTCGGTTTATGTTCTTCAGTTTACGTCCGGCAGCGGTGTTGCAGACGGAAAGCTGCTTTATGTGGCAGAAGGGGTATGGAACGGGAGCAAAAAGAAATACGAGGCCACGCTTTTGAAAAGTACCGGTAACAGTGATTTATACCGGGTGGTTATTCTGGCGAATATCAACGGCGGTATTCTTTATACGCTTTACGGCAAGACTTATGCTGAAATACAGCAGCTTTGCCTTAGCGGAACGATTTCCGGAGGGCCATTGTCTTTTACCTCTGCTGCGGGTATTCCGATGTTCGGCGTTGCCCGTAACGATACGCCTTTCGAAGTGGGTAGCGGTACGGATATCGGAGAGGTCCGCTTGCTTCGCAGCATTGCCCGTGTGGACGTTGGGATCGGTCGCTATGATAAAACCACCGGGGTGTGGGATGGAAGCGGCGTGGATTTCAGAATGACGGATATACAGGTTTGGAAGGCCGGAGAGCGTTATGCGTGGATGCCTGTGCTGGGAAACTATGTTTACACCGGCGGCGATCCTTCTGTGACAGCGGCTTCTCCCGTGGGAGGACTTTCGGCTTTACCCTGGATTTGCGATAGCAGTGACATTGTCAGCGGGTTTTATTGTAAGGATGCGATATTTCTTCCGGAAACGGATTTGGGTGGGAATGTTTTCGATGATGCCCATACGGAGCGCCCTGCTATCATTGTGGGAGGGCATTATCCCTCTGGTTCCGACATTAAAAGCTGGTACCGTATTGATTTTACGACTTCCTCCGTAAACTCTTCGACAGCTTCGCTAGACCTGGACATACTCCGTAATCATCTCTACCGCTTTACGATTAAGAAGGTAGGAGCAGTAGGCTATACCTCCGCCGAGGAGGCTTACGAAAAGAAACCGCTGGGACTGGGCTTTACCGCGGGAGTGAAACCCTGGCTAACGGGGATCACCGATGGGGCTCCTGTTCCTGTGTCGGGTGTCCGCATGTTCTACAAACTGAGGACGGACGGCAGCAGGCCACAGAGCCGGGCTACCGGAAAGGTGTATGAAAAGGCCGCTTTCTGGCGCGGACGTCTCAGTTATCAGTACGGAAATAGCCAGCCATTTGATTACAATGATTTTTACGGCGAGGGTTCCAATTTCTATTACCCTTATGAAGGGGTGGGGAGTAACAACGGCGATATCTATCACTACGGAACGGTGTCGGAAACAGAAACCGAGAATCATAACCTCAGATTTGCCGCCCTCTGGGTAGAGGGAGCTTATCCTGCCCTGATGATTGCCCCCGATGATCTTACGGATGTCGCCCACCCTGACGGCCTGTTCCCGTGGCGTGCCCCGGACGGCAGCCTGACTGCTTTTGACGCCTGCCGTGCTTACGAGGGCGGGGGATATACCGACTGGCGCCTGCCGCGTCTTTCGGAGCTGGCGCTGATGTTCGTGAATAAAGATGAGCTGACACGGGAATATCCTGCCGCTGTTTTCAGGTATCCCACGGGGAAATACTGGAGCGGGAACGAATATGCCCTCCGGCCTACGGGGCTGGTGACGGGTACGGGAACTGGCGCTTCTTACAATTATGAAAAAGGGGTGAAATCGGCCGATCAGGCCTGGGCCTTTGATTTTGATGTCGCTCCGACAGCCAATGCCGGCGCTGTGTTTGAAAAGGGCCCGTGGCCTTTGAAATCGGAAAAGCGCAAAGTGCGTTGTGTGAGGCAGATCGGTAGTGGTGACCTGGATAAAGATTAAATGATATGAGTATAAGTAGGAAAAAATATTTAATGGCGTTGTCCTGTTTGTTTTGGTATGTCCTGCTGTCGGTGTCTTGCGATACGCCTGACGGTCCGGATCTTCCTTCGCCCGGCGATGCGGTGCCCCTTCGTTTCAGTGCTTCGGCCTCTTTGCCGGGGGAAACTCCGGGAACGAGAGCTGTCGGTGAACTGATCGAGGGTTTTCCGAAGGACGGCACGACGAGCACGTTCGGCATGTCGCTGACGAAAGAGGACGGCACGACTCCCCTTTTCACGGGTTCCGGGCATGTACGGATGGATCTCCGGAAAACGGGCGGTGCGTGGCAAAGCAGCCTGCACACTCCCGACGGTTCGGAAGAGCTGACCGGCAGGGCGATGGTCCTTCCCGGAGCCCGTGTCCGCGTGCAGTCGTGGTACCCCCTGGCCGGGTGGACGCGCAGGGACGACGGGACGATAGCCTTCGATTTCAGCGCCGATATGGAAGAGAATCCCCAGAAAGAGCTGCTCGTTGTGGCTCCCGGTGATCAGTTGAAAACCGTGGGCGCGGACGGGAAGGTTGCCCTTTCTTTCAGTCATGCCTGGACACACATCGTCATCAACGTAAAAAAGGCGGCAGGCGCTGCTGTCACTATCCGCGGTGCCGGTGTCGATAACCAGGGCGGTTTCTGGATCAGAAACCGGGGCCGGATCGATCCCTCTACCGGATTACGGGTGGCAGAGGCGGACGCTGATGCGAATGCCGCCACTGCCGGAGAGATCGGGGGCAATCGCAACGAGACCCTGTCGCTAACGGACAATAAAACCTATCACTTTTTCGTACCCTCGTTTATGTCCCGGGATGTGCAGAGCGAGAGTGTGGCCCTGTTTCTGAAAACGGGCGCTGACGGTTCGGGGAGCCGGCTGGTATTTCCGCTCGGGCGCGCTCACCTCAACAGTGAAGGTACGGGCGATACCACCCGCTACGGTTTCCGCCAGGGCTACCGGAACACCTACAACCTGGTGTATGACAATACCGCAATGAGCCTTTCACTGACAGACTGGACCTCTTTGCGGATGGATTACAGCTTTGAGCTTCCGGAAATCCAAACGGCCGGGGTAACGCATAAGGCGGAAGGCTGGACGGTTGATGGCAAGTCTTTTACTCACGATACGCTTCCTGACAATCAGAAGTACATGTATAACGACTGGCTCGGCACGGTGGCTCTGAAGAATAACGGAAGCTATGTTACAGTAGCTCCCGATGATACCCGTCCGTCCAGGATGGAGAATGTAGCCTCAATGCTTTGGGTGAGCAAAAGGGATGCCGTTTCATTGCCCGTGGAGTGGTCTGTTGTCGACGGTTCGCTTGTGGCCAGGGAATTTTGCCGCGTTTACGGGGATGGAAAATGGCGTCTTCCCCGTGCTTCGGAGTTCCGGATGATGCTTCTCGAGGCTAAAGATAATCCGCGACAGCTTCTGGGCCTTTCCCCCGACCGTCCTTACTGGACGGGGACGGAATCCAATGCAGATAAGGCCTGGATGATATCTTACGCGGTGGTTTCCGGAACGGATAATGCTCTCCGTTCCTGGCGTTTCGAGAGTACTTTTAAAACTCAGAAGGCATACGTCCGCTGTGTCCGCGACAGAGCCCCTTAATCCGGAATACCGATACTTATAAAGAAAGATAAAGATGAATATGAAAAAGATAGTGTATTTGCTGTTGCTCCTGTGGTGTCTGTGCTCTTGTTCGGATGAACTGCTGGATGGTCCCGCAAGACCTGTATTGGCGGCCGATTCGGTCCGGGTGACACTCGGTTTCAACAGTCTCTCCTTCGAGAGCCCCTTTTCTGCCGGTACCCGTACCTTTGCTGTTTCTCGGGATGGGGTGGAAGCGGAACTTGTGGAGATGCCCGTCCCCCTGACCCGTTCCGGAGAAGAAGACCGGGTTTACGGTTTCTGGGTGTTGCAGTTCAACGGCACGGCGGCCACTTCGGTCATGACCCGGAAGCAATACTACAACTGTCCGTCCGGCACTTTGAACAGCACCGCGGTTACGCTGACCGCCGGGAGCGGACAGCAGCGGATTGTGGTGATCGCCAATGCAGGCAGTAGTAATTCGAATAGTATCTCACCGATAAAGATGAAACTGACACCGAACACGTCTACCTATAACGATTTGCTGAGCCTGAATTATTTTCCTGATAAAACAGATCAGACCGCCTATCCGCTGTATAGGGATAGATATCCGGATGCAACGAATAACCTTGTCTGGCGTGCATTGCGGGTTATGTGCGGTGTCGCGGATGCGAAGATCACCGCCGGTATGTCTGCGCTCTATATTTCTTTGCGGCGTAATGTGTCTAAAATCACAATCCTTCCGGTTGAACTGGATGCCTCGCTCCAAACGGCGGACTATCCCCTGTGGCAGGCTTCTCTGGTGAATATTCCGGCCTCCTCTTACCTGTTGCCTATGGGCCGGGGCAGCCTTTTCCCTGGCACCGGAGCCGGATATACCGGTCATCAGTGGCCGTCAGCGCCCGTTGCGGAAAGTTATACGATCCCTCAGAAAACGTTTGATGTATCCGTCAACTTTTTTCCGACGGTAGCCGGCCTGACGCTCTACGAGCGTCAGGCAAAGGCTCCCGTCGGTTCCACTCATCTTCAGGTGATGGGGTACAAGATCGAATATAACCGGTTTGATACACTTCAGACGATTCCAATTATAAAACGTTCTATCATGTTCCATATTCCCCTGGGTACTAATTTTACGGACAATTTCAGTATTCCCCCGAACCATGACCTGACGTATAAGATCAGGCTGAAAGCTCCGGCGACAGGAGAGGGGAGCGCAGGGGAGACCCGGTTTGTACCCGGTTATTTCGGAGGAATATTGGTTGGGCTGGATAAGAACGGGACTGTATTGGACTATCCCAATAACACGGCAGCCGTAGAATGGAGATTCGGAAGGAAACTGGAGGTTTACCCGCAGAACAATAAATGTCTGATGAAGGAAACGAATGTTTCGCTCGAGGATAACAAATATTTTGGCTCTGAAACGATGAGATGGAAAAGAAAAGGGATTTCTTTAAGCAGCAGCTTTATAAACAAGAATAAGGAACTTATGAATGGTAAGGCAAATTCGGTACGGGTATCACAGGAGGTGGTGTATGGCCCGTATTGTATGCTTACGGCTTCCTTGGGATACAGACTGGAAAACCAACCAAATGCAGATGTCAATTTAATATATGGGGATACCTGGTGGTATGCCCCTGCTATCGGGCAATTACTCGGCATCTGGATTGCCGGTTCGGGAATTATCAGTACGATGAGCGGCGTTGAAGGTTTCTGGTCGTCGACCCTTGACAATACCGGAGCAGAAGCTTATCTGCTGACGCTGAAAGGGGAGGTGAAGAAAGCGACGCTTGAAACAGACCTCTATCATGCCCGTGCTGTGCGTAATCTCCCTAATCCCTGATATAAAATGTAAAACTATGAATACTGTAAATTTTTTAATATTTTTTCTTTTGTCGGTTTTCATCTTTCCTGCGGGATTGTACGGACAATGTGTAAAGAGGAAATCTCTGGAGAATATGGGAGCGTCGGGTTCGAGCAAATATGCCGTGATTTTCGGCGAGGGAATGCCCGAGGTGGCATACTGGCCGATCGGCAAACGGCTGACCCGGGACGACAGGACCGTCCGCCACGGAGTGTCCGGGGGCTATGGCGACAACCTGAACGTCAACAGCCGTGTTTCCTTTCGTTTTATTGTAGCTCCGGAGGATGCTCCGCTGAATGCGTCTTCTTCTGATAAGATGATGACTTGGCTCCAGGCCTGCGGATCGGATGGCGGCAGTCAGGATATAGTGCCGAAGGTGGCTTTTTCCGGCCTTGTGGAGACCGGTTGTGCGGCATACAAACACGGCGGGCGCAAGTGGCGTGTTCCCACCCAGCGGGAGTTGCAGCTGATGTGGGTGTTGCGTGACGGAATCAGATATGCATACACGGGCGTGTCCGGCGCTTCGCCGATGGGAAATCACAAATACTGGAGTTCCACAGAGGAACTGCCGGTGGGTACAGTGTACAACGCCTGGATTTTCGACTTTTCGGCCACTTTCCCTCGTTCGCATCCTTCTGATAAAACCGGATATGTGTATGTACGTTGTGTAAGTGATTATTAACGGTTTATAGGTAGATAAGGACAGCTGTGTTTTTGAGCAGTATGTACGGGCCGGTCAGCGGTTTTTGGTTTGCCCTCTCCGAAATAGATTTTAAGCGATGATCAGATTTTATATATATAGTGTTTTATGGTTGATGTTGTTTACGGCAACGGCCGGCTGTTCGCAGGCTCAGTCAGGAAAAAAGCCGGCAGCAGTACTTCCGGAAAAGGTTTTCACCCTTCCGCAGATTCCGCCTGTACTGATTTCTCCGGGAGACCGGGCTTCCTATTTGGTTGCCCATTATTGGGACGGCTTCGATTTTTCGGATACGACGCTGATTGCCCGTCCGGAGATTACGGAACAGGCTTTTGCGGATTTTCTGGATGTTCTACTGCACGTATCGCCGGATGAGTCGGTGAAGGCTTTGCGTGGATTGATGGCTTCCGCTTCTGTGGATCATACAATGCTGATGTATTTCACCGAGCTGGCGGGAAAGTATCTTTACGATCCGAATTCCCCGTTCCGCAATGAGGAGTTTTATATACCGGTATTGGAATATATCGTCTCTTTACCCGATTTGGCGGAATTGTATAAAATCCGTCCGCGCTATCGGCTGGAACTGGCTCTGAAGAACCGTCCCGGGGATGTGGCGACGGATTTTACCTATACGCTGTCTAACGGTAAAAGCGGACGACTGTCAGGGATAAAGTCGGAATATACGGTGTTGTTTTTTAACAATCCCGATTGTGCGGATTGTATCTCTACCAAAGCGTTTATCGTCGGTTCGGCTTTGTTCAGAAAACTGGTTTTAGCGAAACGGCTTACTGTTGTAGCGGTTTATCCGGACGGTGATCTTTCGCTTTGGAAAAAGACGACCTATCCTCCGGCCTGGATCAACGGTAGTAATCCTGCGCTTTCAGAAGCCCGGTTGTACGATCTGAAGGCTATGCCTACGCTTTATCTGCTGGATAAGGACAAGCGTGTGATTCTGAAAGATGCCCCGGTCGGGAAGATAGAGGAGTGGCTGGACGGGAAGGGAGGCTGGGTAGGCGGAATTTATGATTTATGATTTATGATTGGGTCTCCGGATATTTTGGATTCCGTGGATTGGTTCCGATTGCCGGAAGTGCCGTTGTATTAAGGGATGGTTGTCCGGATGAGTGTTAATTTAAAATCGTGTTTGATTTGATTACAAGATCATGTTTTCTGATTCGATAAACAGAGGTATTGTTGTTGTGTGGCTGAAGCGTTTTCCGGGTGATCTGCTTCGTATGTTGCTGCTGTTGCCCTGTGCGTTGTCTCTGGGAGTTGCTTTTTTTGTAGCATTTCCGTTTTGGTTATGTGGAAAGTGGCTGAAAGAGAAGTGATGATTTTGTACGGTGTATATACCGAAAGCTGAATGTATGATAAACCGTATCGGACCGCTGGATTGTGGCGCCCTGGGGCCTTCGGATTTTCTGGGTTTTTGCCGCAGGGTGGAGTCGTTGCTTGCAGAGACCGGGATGCCGGATATTTTGCCGGAAACAATCGTGTTCCGGAATACCTTACAGCTGTATGGTGACTGTATTTCCCGGTCTTCTACAGCCATTTGCACAGAGGAGGATGCCGCTGTACCGGATGCTTTCCGGAGCCGGTTTTATATCCATGCCCGCAGAAGCCTGGAGGCAGCCTTGCAGTTGTTGTTTGCCCGGCTTCAGGGCCTTGCGGGGGTACTGGCGGAAGCCGATAGTGTACTTTCCGGTATCGGTCGGTGGAGCAGTTATTATGCGGCACGTTTTGACTGTCGTAAAAAATGAGAAATTAAAAAAATGCTATGTTGAATTTCAATAAGTCCAGAGAAGGGCTGGAGGAGGTCTCCGTTTCCCTGGCGCCGACCCTGATCAGCGGGTCTGTTCATTGCAGGGGGCATTTGTCGGGTAATGCCGATGTGGTGGTGGAAGGCGAGTTTTCGGGAACGATCCGAATCGGCGGTCGTTTGATCATACGTCCCGGCGGCCGGGTCCATTCGGAAGGCATCGAATGCCGTATCGCCGATATATCGGGAGAAGCCGACGGAATTTTTTACATCAGCGAGTTGTTGTATATCCGCCAACGGGGCGTTGTTTCCGGTGATGTGGCGGTTGGGGGCATCCGAATTGAAGAAGGCGGAGCGTTCAACGGCAATTGCAAGACGGTGGTTTCCGCTAATCCTTTGCTTACAGGTGCGACGCCGGATTTTCCTGTAGACCGGATACCCGCCGTTTGCACCGAATGAAAAAAAATACACTGAACAATAAATTTATATCCATAATGCCGGTTTCCCAATCTTTTCCTTCGTAATCCGTCCGGATTGCACATATTTATACAATACATGCACATATTTACCTACTTAAATTTGGGAGCCGGCATTTTTTTTTAGCACCCGGGGACGGGGATAAAGTGCTATTGGATTTTTTAATTTTTCATACACCACGCTAACAATTAGTGGATTATTGTGGCTGGTGAATCTTTTCGGATAGCACTTTAGCCCCGTCCCCGGGTACTATTTACATATTGGATTTTTTAATTTTTCATACACCAAGCTAACATTAGTGGATTATTGTGGTTGGTGAATTTTTCCGGGTAGCACTTTAGCCCCGTCCCCGGGTGCTATTCTCCAGGAAAACGTCCGTTTTTTTAGGAAGAGAATTTTAAACTTTTTTTACAAAAATAAAAATTTATCGTCTTTAGTCTCAAAGAATTGGTTTTTTTTTGAAAAAAAATTTTTTCGTCCAATAAAAACGGACGTTTTAGGGGAGTCTGTTCTCCTTAGATGTCAATTTTTTAGGGTATGTCAGAAGATTACGTTTTTTGGTGTGGAAAAAGAGTGTGTTTCAATATTGATTACTAACCAGCCTTGAGGACAATAGTCCGTTAAAGGGTTAAAAATTGAAATTATGAAGCAAATAAATCTTCCGGAGAGGACGAGGTACAGGTTGTGCTTTGTCCGTCACAATGTGTTTCAAGTGTTTTTATTACTTCTGGTTTTTCTTCCATCTTTTTTGTATGCGGGGGGAGCGGAGAATGGTTCCCTGCAGGATACGAAAAAGATACAGGGAGTTGTGGTAGATGAATCCGGTGTACCTTTACCGGGAGTAGCGGTAAAGGTGAAGGGGGAGCAAAAAGGAACGGCGACGGATGTCAACGGTGTTTTTGAACTGGGAATAGGAGAAAATCCCGATGCGGTGCTGGAATTTTCGTTTATCGGAATGAAACCGCAGGAAGTCCGGGTCGGCAACAGGTTGCATATCCGGATAACGATGGTAGCCCAGCATACGGAGTTGGAAGAAGTGATGGTTGTCGCGTACGGAACGGTGAAGAAGGAATCGTTTACCGGTTCGGCTGTCAGTGTGCAGGGGGATAAGCTGACACAGGCTGCGGCTTCGCGTACATCGGCCGTGCAGGCATTGCAAGGGAATGTTGCCGGTGTGCGGTTTTCGCGTACTTCCGGTCAGCCGGGTGATCTTTCTTCGATACAGATCCGGGGAATCGGTTCTTTGAACGAGTCGACGGCTCCTTTATATATCATTGACGGAGTGACGATCAGTTCCGGATTGAATATGTTGAATCCGGAAGATATAGAAACGATGACGGTATTGAAGGATGCGGCGGCTACTTCTTTATACGGAAACCGGGCTTCCAACGGTGTCGTGATCATTACGACCAAATCCGGGAAACAGGGAAAAATAAAGGTTTCGGTTACCTATGAACGGGCCTGGTCTTCACAGGCGATGCCGCGGGCTCTGAAAGGATTTTATATGAATACGAAAGAATTGACGGAATATTCGATCGAGGCATTGAAGAACAGATATTTATATAACAACAATGCTTTGCCCTGGCAATCGAACTATGATCCTAATAATACGAATATTCAGGAAGCTGCGAGGGCATATGCCATGCAAAATCTGAAAGGTACGGCTAAATTAATTCACCCTGACGATCCCCTGGACGGTACGTTCGATTATTCGACTGCTGACCTGGAAAAATATCTGACCCATCCGCGGGAATACAATTGGGAAGATGTTATTTTTCGTACGGGAGAGGAAAATAAAATCAATGTATCAGCAACCGGAGGAAGGGAGAATCTGAATTTTTACGCTTCTTTGGGGTATGTCGATCAGAAAGGAATCGTGATAGGAAGTGAATTCGAGCGTTTTACGGGACGTTTGTCCGTAACGGGTAAAATCGGAAGACTGGTGGACTTTTCCATTGGAGAAAATATAGGTTATTCTATTAAGGACGAGCAAACGGCAGAAGGAGGCTATTATTACAGCAACGCTGTTTACGGCCTGGGCCAGATCAACCCTTCCCAACCGGTATGGTTGGATGAGCATACGCTTAATCCGAAGCCGGGGTTTGCCAATAATATCCCCAATTATGTAGCTAATCTGAGTCAGGTGCAGTTCGGTACGAAGCAATTGTCCAGTATTTCCAATCTGGTGTTTACGCTGAAATTTACCGATTGGTTGAATTTCCGGACCGTTAACGGAGTGGATATCAATTATACCCAGCAGAAGCAGGTGTGGACACCGGAATCGAATGACGGTGCCGCTACCAACGGTTATGTATGGCAGTACGGTAGTATGTATCAAACACTGACCACTTCCAATACGTTGAATTTCAATAAAGATTTCGGAAAGCACAATGTTTCTGCCTTGGTCGGGTATGAAGCGATGAAATATCTGTACGATAATTTTTCGGGGGAAGGACAGCAGTTTGCATATGGCGATCTGATGTATCTGGGAAATGCGGCTGTGCCTTCAGGTGTTGGCGGAGCTTTGGGAAAAGACCGTATGGTGTCTGTTATCAGTAAACTGGATTATAATTACGGAAATAAATATTATTTGTCCGGTAGCTTCCGGCGGGACGGTACCTCCCGTTTTATCCGGGAAAACCGTTGGGGTAATTTCTGGTCTGTTTCAGGTGCCTGGAATATTACCCGGGAAGCTTTTATGGCCCCGGTTGAAAACTGGCTTGATAATTTGCGGCTGAAAGTATCTTACGGAACCAATGGTAATCAGCCTTCCAATTATTTCAATTCGATGACTTTATTCTCGGTGACAGCCAAGCATAATCAGCAGGCAGCTACCGTTGCTTCTTCTTACGGAAATCCTTCCCTGACCTGGGAAAAATCGTATACCTGGAATGCCGGCCTTGATTTTTCCGTGCTGAAGGGAGCTTTAAGGGGAACGGTGGAATATTATAACCGGTTGACAACGGATTTAATCGACTGGACGAATGTTTCTTATATGACGGGTTGGAGCAGTTATATCGTCAATGACGGGAAACTCCGCAATACCGGTGTGGAAATCTCCCTCAGCAGTCGCAATATCGACCGGGAATTTAAGTGGATGACTGATTTCAATATTTCCTATATGCGTTCTAAGGTAGAAGATTTGAAGGGAGGAGCCCGTATCAATCATCCTTATATTACCCAGGAAGGCAAAGATGTGTATTCGTTCTATACCCGGGAATGGGCCGGAGTGGATCCGGAAACGGGTTTGGGTACCTGGAAAATGAATACGAAGGATGCAAATGGAAATGTGATTGACCGGGAAAGTATCACTACGAATGTGAATGAGGCCGACCGTGTTATTGTCGGTAAAGGATATCCGGATTGGTTCGGCGGTTTGACCAATACATTTACGTATAAAGGGGTAGAACTTTCTTTCTTGCTGACGTTTACCCTGGGAGGAGATATGTGGGACAATACGCATTACGATGTAGTGACGGACGGTAGGAATATCGGGTGGCAGAATTTCCGTAAGGATGCCGGAAAAGATTACTGGCGGAAACCGGGCGACCGTGCCAAAAATCCGATTGTCATTTATAATAATCCTTTTAAATCTTCGGAAAGTACTTCTACGCGCCGTTTGCTTTCTTCCGATCATCTGCGGGTGAAAAACATTACGCTGGCTTATAATTTCCCGAAAACCTGGATAAACCGGATCGGGTTGGCAGGAGCGAAAGTATATGTAAACGGAAACGATGTGCTTACCTTTTCCAAGAGCAAGTATATTGATCCGGAGGTGGGTATGAACGGAATGTCCAGGGGTATCGACGGTTGGCCGATGCTGAAATCCTGGCGGGTAGGTATTAATGTTCAATTTTAAATGAAAAAGTTATGAAATTCTTCAAAAAAATAGGACTTTTGGTGATAGGAGGGCTGTTTGCCGCCGGTTGCGGAAACAATTTTCTGGATATCAAACCTACGGGATCGGTACCTGTAGACAAAGATATGATCAGGACGAATGCGCAATTACGGAGTGCTGTAAACGGAGCGTATACGTATCTGGAATATTACCGTTATAGCAGTATGCTGGACGGAGATGTGATGGGGGATGATTTGCAAAGTTGTTATGGAAATTACCGGATGGAGCTTTTTTACGATTTGACGCAACGTTCGGTAAATTATACGAATATGACCCTGTGGAGCCGGCTGTATTCTACGGCTTACGATATCAATACCGTACTTAATCAGGTGCAGTATATCGAAAATCAGAATGCAGAGACGGAAGCTATGGTAGCCGAACTGAGATTTATAAGGGCTTTGGTGCATTGGGATGCTTCTTTGCGCTACGGGCCTCTGCCTTCTAATCTGGGAAAGGGAAAAATAAAGGAGGACGCACTCGGAGTTATGATTACGGACAAGTTGCCGGAGGATATCCAGGGGATGTATTACCGGGATAAAGTGAGTGATGTGTTTGCTTTTATGATCCGTGAAATGGAGGAGTGTGTCGATAAACTTCCTGCAGAACACCGGAATGGATACCTCAACTATTGGGCGGGCCGGATGTTTATGGCACGTCTGTACCTGTATACGGAACAATGGGATAAGGCCTTTCAGTGTGCGAAAGAGGTTATCGATGACGGCGGTTATTCTTTATATTCTCAGGAACAGTATGTAAAAGCCTGGCAGCAGACCTATACTTCCGAATCCATATTCGAGATGCCGACGACGGAATCGGATAACGGTAGTTGGGACGGATTGAGTTATTTCGTTTCACCTAACGGTTACTGGTCTGTGATGGCATCGCTGGAATTTATGCAGTTGAGGAATTCCGACCCCAAGGATGTACGTTTCGGCGTAGTGCAATATGGTTGGTGGGATTGGTTGCCCTGGGAAGACAACGATTGGGATGAGTGTTATTTCATTTCCGGAAAATATCCGGGTCGGGACGGTAATCCGCTTGTATGTAATCCGAAAATCTTCCGTTTGTCGGAAGCTTACCTGATTGCTGCCGAAGCCGCACTGAGGGGATCGGAAGGAGTGAGAACGGGAAGTTATTATCTTTCCGAATTGCGGCGCAACCGTACGACTACGGACCCGGATAAGTATGATGCCGGCTATGATTTGGACGATGTGCTGTATGAAAGACGGCTGGAATTGCTGGGAGAGGGACACAGGGCTTTCGACCTTTGGCGTAATCAGCGGCCGGTGGTTCGCTATGACGGCAGCCGCACTTTTCATTGGTGTCCCAGGGAACTGGATGAGATCGCTTTTGATGATCACCGCATTCTTTTACCGATCGCTGTGCGCGAACTGGAATTGATGAGTGCAGAGGACCGGGCCACACAACAAAATCCCGGTTATGGATTGTATTGATACACACGAATAGTTAGAATAGTTAAAGACCGCCGGATATCCGATCCGGCGGTCTTTAATTTTATTTCAGGGGGGAGTGTTCGGCTTTCTTGTTTTATCCTGCTTTTACTCTCGTTTTTTATCCTTATCTTTGTCCTGAGATCGTGTAAGCCGAAGGTAATTTTCAAATGAACCCGGATGTTGCTGAGGTATACGGTCTATCGTTTGCAAATGATGACAGGATTAAATTTGAAATATGGCAGGGAATACGTTCGGAAAGATATATAAGTTGAGCTCGTTCGGAGAGTCGCACGGAGTGGCTGTCGGAGGAATGATAGACGGTTGTCCGGCCGGTATCGCATTGTCGGCGGAGATGATTCAGCAGGAGTTGAACCGTCGTCGTCCGGGACAGTCGGAGATATCAACACCGAGGGAAGAAGCGGACCGGGTGGAAATACTTTCCGGAATTTTTGAGGGTAAAACCACCGGCATGCCGATCGGTTTTATTGTACACAATACGAATCAGAACAGTAAGGATTACGGTCATTTAAAGGATTTGTACCGTCCTTCTCATGCCGATTATTCCTGGCAGCAAAAATACGGTGTACGCGATTACAGGGGCGGGGGACGTTCTTCGGCTCGGGAACATATTGCCCGGGTTGTCGGCGGAGCGGTTGCGAAACAGATACTGGCTGCTTACGGGATTTGTGTACAAGGGTATACTTCTCAAGTCGGAACGGTTGTTTTACCCCATTCATACCGGGAAATCGATCTGAGTATGACCGAGGCGAATATCGTTCGTTGTCCCGACCCGGTGATTGCAGAAAGTATGATTGCGTTGATCCGGGAGGTAAAGGAGGCCGGAGACAGTGTCGGCGGGGTGGTCAGTTGTGTGATCCGGGGTGTTATGCCCGGTTTGGGGGAACCGGTGTTCGACCGGTTTCAGGCGCGTCTTGCGCAGGCAATGCTGAGTATTAATGCGGTTAAAGGTTTTGAATACGGAACCGGTTTTGCTGCGGCTGCAATGCGTGGAAGCGAGCATAACGATCCTTTTGTTATGAAAGAAGGAAAGGTGCATACGGAGAGTAACCGTTCCGGTGGACTGCAAGGCGGGGTCAGCAATGGGGAAGATATTTATTTCCGTGTGGCTTTTAAGCCGGTGGCTACGATTATGCAGAAACAGAATACGGTGGACCGGGAAGGGAATGAAATTCTTCTGGAGGCTCACGGCCGTCATGATCCTTGTGTCGTGCCCCGTGCCGTACCCGTGGTTGAGGCTATGGCAGCTATGACGGTTGTGGATATGCTGTTCGAGGCTAAGGCCGGAAGAGAGGGGGATTTAGGATTTTAGATTTACGATTTTTGATTTACGATTGGGTGATTGGGGAAGATGGATTCTGATTTTGGATTGGTTTTATTGTTTTAGAAGTATAGGAATTTTAAAGGAGGGGGGATTTATGATTTTAGATTTACGATTGGGTGGTTGGGGAAGATGGATTCTGATTTTGGATTGGTTTTATTGTTTTAGAAGTACAGGAATTTTATGGGAGGGGGGAGTTAGGATTTTAGATTTACGATTTTAGATTTACGATTGGGTGATTGGGGAAGATGGATTCTGATTTTGGATTGGTTTTATTGTTTTAGAAGTATAGGAATTTTAAAGGAGGGGGGATTTA
>ERZ835109.123-NODE-123-length-93055-cov-180.511753_pt1 | contig 93055 bp, 96 predicted proteins | sample MGYA00519946_ERZ835109 | MGnify/ENA primary metagenome ERZ835109 (study PRJEB31850, sample SAMEA3708771) | human gut metagenome | biome: human gut; feature: human-associated habitat; material: faeces | place: China | collected 2014 ...
ACAGGGGAGTCGAAACAAAACTTACGTTATGAACATAGAAGAAAAAAAAGCAGATAAGGAAGCAGAATCATTTTGCGGTATTGTGATGTTTAGCCATAAGCCAAGTATAGGTTAATAAATGCATTTTTCTCTTAAATCCTTGGTAGTTATGAAATAAAATCGTACTTTTGCCGCTATATTAGCAATAAAAAATGTATGATTATGGCAAACGACAATAATATACAGCCTATGGCTGACGATTCACAGATAGTACTTTATCAACCAGATGAAAGTATTTCTCTTCAAGTAAAAATAGAAGAAGATACGGTATGGCTTACGCAAGCTCAAATGGTGGAACTTTTTGGTTCTAGTAAAGCTAATATTAGTGAGCACATTACTAATATTTATCAGCAAGGAGAATTGGTGCAGTCAGCAACTGTTCGGAAATTCCGAACAGTTAGAAAAGAAGGCAATCGTATGGTTACACGTAATATGGATTACTATAATCTTGATATGATTATATCAGTCGGCTTTCGTGTAAATAGTCATCAAGGTATTCGCTTTCGTCAATGGGCTAACAACGTCTTGAAGGAATATCTTCTTCGTGGATATGCTGTACATCAGCAGATGCTACAAATGGAGCAACGTATTGATAGCAAACTTATGTTTCAGCATGATGAGATGCAACGAATAAAGGATGTCCAGGCTAAGCAGCAACAGCAGCTTGATTTCTTTATTCGGACTTCGACCCCTCCTGCAGAGATGGTCTTCTTCGAAGGTGATTTCTATACAGCAAGAGTTGCTTTGGAGAACTTGATTCGAACTGCCAACCATAGGGTAATCATCATAGATGGCTATGTTTCATCGCTAACCCTAAGTGTATTAGATGTTCGTAAACCAAAAGTTTCAGCAACGGTTTATACTGCTGGTGTAGGTCAAGGAATGCAACGTCTCATGGATGAGCATGACCGCCTATTCCCCGATAATCATATAGATATTAGAAAATGGCGCAACGAGTCTCATGATCGCTGGCTTATCATAGATGACAGCCTCTATCATTGTGGTCATTCATTAAACGCCAATGGCGGTCATAAGATTTCCGCCATAACCCTGATGGGAACCTCCCCAGAAGTAATCCTCTCAAAAGTAGAATAAAACAATATTCCTCATTCGAGTGGCGACAAGTGCAGAGCGATACTGCAATGGGGAACAATTCAGGCGGTCCCATCCCGCAAAACATGGCGAGGGCTTTGATGCCCCGTCAACCTTATAGCGTAGCGGTTCTGAGCACCGGAGGGCGGTTTCATCCCTTGCCCTTTTGGAAAGGGCGAGGGCTTGGGAGTGGGTTAAGGCCCCCCTCTTCGCAAGAGGGGGACAGGGGAGTCGAAACAAAACAATAATTAATAAGGTGATTACGTTATGAACATAGAAGGAAAAAAAGCAGATTTCATGTCCCTAATCTCATGTAATTATAACTCGAACAAAAAGGTGAATGTCAAGGCTGCCTAAATGGTAGCTTTGACAATACCAATTAATAATATGTTTTTTGGGAAAAATGTTGGATGTGCTAACTGCTGAAAATCAGCAGTTACGTTCTAACGGTGATTTACTAAAATGGTAATAGCAGAGTCGATTCATTTAAGTTAGAAAATAAAAAATTATCATACAATGACAAAAGATGAGTTATATGATAAGCTAATTGCTATGCTCCCAGTCGAAAATAAAGACGATAAAGAATTTCGTGTTTTATTATCCGATTGTTTTCGAACATATCAAAGTTATCTTGATGATACTCCAGAAGTGGAAATGGAAGTCAAGAAAGAGGTTACTCATATTTGTGAGACATTGAAAGAAATGGTCAAGGCGCAATATAAGGGTTTGCATTCACAAGCTTTTAGTAAATTGTCCAATCTCTTCTATGGTACATCTGGTCATAAAGGATTGAGTGAGGTGCTTCCTGTAACTATATTGGGTGAGCATAGTAGTTTCTTTAGGGCGAGAACTCATAGTGGTAATGGTAAATTTACGTATGAGGATATGTTTCATATACCATTTGATAAACGGGGAATCGTCAAGACACAGCGTTATAGTTTCCCTGGTTATCCTTGCTTGTATGTTGGCGCAACAACTTATGCATGTTGGGAAGAGTTGCATAGGGTAGATTTTGATTTATGTATGTTTTCTCGTATTGAAACTCAGAAGAAAATAGCTTTGTTGAATATGCGTATCCCTTCAAAAGCAAAATATGACGAAGACATAAAAGCAGTCCTGTATTTGATGCCACTTTTGATTGCTTCAATGGTAATCGTCAAAAATTTAGATGCTGTTTTTAAGCCAGAGTACATAGTTCCTCAATTGATGAGTGAATGGATTATATCTCATAATGACAAGAAAGAAACGAGGAAGGACGATAGTTTCGTATATGGCATATGTTATACTTCTTCTTTGAAAACTGATGAGTTTGAATTTCCAACTTGGATGCTTAGTAATATCGCCTTGTTCCCAATTGATGTTTTATCTAATAAGAATCATTGCCCAAAATTGTCAGAGATATTTTATATCACGTCACCGACTTGTAATGAATATGAGAAGTTGAAATGTGGCTATGATATTGATGGAGGGCATGCTGGATATGAAAGTCGAGAAAAGGAATTGGAGGCAAATTACATATCTTCAGATTTTTATAATTTAGAGAAACGTCTGAAAGATATAACAAAATTTCCTCTTCACAAAATGAGTTGAAAATATGAAGTATTCTCGTAAGGAAATAGATAAGACTGGCAAAATAATGCTTACGGCAACCGACCAAGAAACTTTCAAGCAGGCAATTGAGAAGATTAATGATTGGCGAAGTTTGCATTTAATTCCTCTGGATATGTTACAACAAAAGATTGTGGCCTTCTTGGATTTCAATAATATTCGCCCATTTTTGATTTCCAGAAGATTGAAGCGTTTGACATCTATCCAATATAAATTGGACTTGAATCCAGAAATGGGATTAGGTGGGATGCAAGATATTGGCGGTTTGAGGATAGTCATAAATACTGTGGAAGAATTGCTCCGCTTACAGGCACTTTTACGTAGCTTGCCAATTGCTGATTTTGAGTGTAGAAGAATGTACGATTATGTCAATGAGCCAAAAGACAGTGGCTATCGCAGTATACATTTTGCTTACATATACCATTGTGAAAACAAGGACTATGATGGATTGAGAATAGAGTTGCAGATACGCACACGACTTCAACACTTATGGGCAACAGCAGTGGAAACAGCGGCGTTATACACTAATACACCCTTGAAATCAAGTCAAGGAGATGATGAGTGGCAGGATTTTTTCAAGGTGGTTAGTGCTTTGTTTTGTTTTAAAGAACAATTGCCTGTAGCTCGTAGTTTTGCCAATATACCGATGAAAGAATTGATGGTAGATTGCTATTGGAGAAACAAAAAATATCACTATTCTGATATATTGAAAGCGTTGAATGTTAGTGTCCATGAAACAGAAGATAAAACTCAGGAATATTCATACTATTTGATTTTTATTAATTTTGAGAATACAACTGTTAATGTGACTTCCTTTAAAAGGAATGAAGAAAAGTTGGCCTCAGAAAAATATACAGAAATTGAAAGCAAATTACAAGATGGCAAAAATGCAGCAGTATTGGTTTCTGTTAGTAAGGTGGATGAGCTTAGAAAGGCTTATCCAAGCTATTTCTTGGACACAAAAGAGTTTACTGGCAATATTGATAAGATATGCAAGAATTGCTTAGATTGGAATTTGTTGTCAAACTAATAAATTAGATGTTATGGATACATTACAATTGACAAATTACAGAAAATTCAAAGACACAGGTGTTATACATCTTAAGCCTATTACCTTTTTGGTAGGTGCTAATAGTAGTGGCAAGAGTTCATTTTTAAAGTTCTTCCCATTGCTTAAGCAAAGTTTGGGTGTGAATCGAAATGGAACTTTTCTGTGGTATTCTTCGGATGTAGACTTCAAGGATTTTCTTAATACGGTGCATAATGGTAAAGGAAACATTGATATAAGTTTTACTTTTTCGTCACAAAATTTACGTTTCCAAAGATTTAGAAGACGTGCAAATGTAAAGGGATTGTCGGAAGAGGATATAGCCAAAACTGTTGAGATTTCGGTTAAACTCGAAATTTCAGGTAAGAAAACGAATGGAAAAGAAAATGAAGACTATTTTTCGTTGGTTGTCATAAAGTATTTGGATCAAGTCGTTCAAATTCTGATATCAGAAGACGAAAATACACAGATTATAATTAATGGGCATGGCATAGAAGCAAAGTTTCATCCTGCTTTGAGTAATAATGCGATTAACTTGATTCCACGTATATACGAAGATAGAGAAGATAGTTTATATATGGGAGTAATCCGAAAGTCTCTCGATTTTTTTAGGAAAAATATCAAGACAGCAGAAAATGAGGAGTCATATCCTTTAATGGAATTGGAAGATGCTTTTTACTTGATTGACAAAAAAGTAAGCTCTCGTTATTTGAAAAGTCTCAATATTGAAGGTGAAGATGAAGTGCTGAATGAGATGTATATTCTTATGCACTTAAATGAATTTATCGAGAATATCAATTATTATCTTTTCGATATGAGTACATGCATTACTTATGTACGTCCTTTGCGTGTCTCTACAGAGAGATATTATAGATATCAGAATTATGCAGTAGATGAAATCGAATCTGATGGCAAAAACTTAGCTATGTATCTTGCTAATTTATCAGAGAAAGATCGTATGTTATTTCAAGATTGGACTTCTTCTTTGTTTGAGTTTTCTATAGATGTAATTAAGCATGAAGGTCATATCGAGTTGCAGATAAAAGATGGTGTCAACTCTCCAAGAAATCTTGTGGACACAGGATTTGGATATACACAGTTATTGCCGATTCTTACGATGATTTGGAATGCAATTAAGGCTCCTTCTCGCCGTTCTATATTTTATAGAGGTGATGGGGATATTCCAAAGTTCATAGTTATAGAGCAGCCTGAATTGCATTTACATCCGAGAATGCAAGCTAAGTTTGGAGCGATGTTAGCGAAGGTTATTGCAAGTGAGGCTGGAAAAAATATGAGATTTATTATAGAGACTCATAGCGAAGCAATATTGAATTCTGTTGGCATTGAGATAGAACAGAATAACTTGGATAAGGACAAGGCTAATATTGTTCTGTTCAATGCGGCAGAAGAAGGTTATGAGAATTACATAGAAGAAGCTCAATATAATGAGCGTGGTTTTGTCGAACATTGGCCAACTGGTTTTTTATCAGAAGATGTTTATTAAAGTAGAAAGGGATATTGTTGATGTGATACTTCATCAGCAACGAGGCAAGGAGCGGGAAAGAGCTATAGACATAATGGTGCAGTTAATGACCGCTTCCCGAACTAATAGTCATAAGGTTTATTTGAAGTGTCAATTAACAGATGAGGATAGGAAAACTTTGGAGGCTGCTTTGGATGAAAATTCCATGACAGAATTTAAAAAACTTCAAAAGGAACGCATAGATGTAGATGGTTTGATAGCTAAGTTAGATATATATGCTGTTATATCGAAGTCTAAGCATTGCTCAAGAGTAGGAAAAGAACTTCAAATTAATCCTTTTGAAGAAGATACATTCTTGCTTGGTGTTCCTACTTTTCTCTGTACAGAAAACCAGAGAGATGGTAAGTTCTACCAAATTGTTTGCAATTATTATCTTTCTCAAGAAAGAATATTAAATATGGCTTCAAGGTATAAAACTTGGAAAGGTGGTGGTTCTGATTTCGGAAATGCATTGAAGAATGATAGTATTTTGTCCGACAACTTTATCTTTGCCATAGCAGATAGTGATAAGTGTTATCCTAATGATAAAATAGGAAAAACGGCTAAAAGCATAAAATTCTTAGGGCATAATCGCTATAATGCAGATTATTATATACTGCTTAATGTCTCAGAAATTGAAAATCTGATACCAATAAAACTTGTGAAAAAGTATAATTCTGATATAGCATGTCTCAGAGATTCTGACCTTTCTTATTTTGATTTTAAAGAAGGTCTTAAATATCAAATTCTATATGAGAAAGATAGTCGTGATTATTGGAAAAGTAATTTTTCAAGAATTACTATTGATTGGGATGAAATAATAGATTTTGCTAAAGACAAATCTTATTCTGACTATTGCGATAAAGTTCATGGTAAAACTTCTTTGGTGCCAGGTTGTGGCAAGAATCTACTTGACTCATTATTGGATGACAATGAGTGGAAAAACATCAGGGAAGCAGATTTCACTCAATCTCAGTTGTCTGAGTGGAAAGAGATAGGAAAGAAAGTGTTTAGTTGGACATGTTGTTCAAAGAAAAAGGTATAATGTCAACTCAATCATCAAATAACAACAAGCGAATAGCAAAGAATACGCTGCTTCTTTACTTCCGAATGCTCTTTATGATGGTTGTGTCGCTATACACGAGCCGAGTCTTATAGGATGCTTTGGGGGTGGAAGACTTCGGAATATTATAACTAAGAAAAAATAATTTCATTATGAATGATTTTAAAGATATAACAGTAGCAGTAGCCGGTACCGGCTACGTAGGTCTGAGTATAGCAACGCTGTTATCTCAGCACCATCATGTAACAGCAGTAGATGTAATCCCAGAGAAGGTGTAGAAACTCAACAATAAGATTTCTCCTATCCAGGACGATTATATCGAAAAGTATTTGGCTGAGAAACCATATCGTGGTGACACCATCCGATGCCCTCGTCATCAATACTTCGGAGTATCAGCGAGTGCTCAGCAAGGCATTGAGCTATACTTCCGATAAGAACGCCATCGTTACCATCGGTATTAAGCCAAGCCGCCCAGAAACAGGCTATGGCTATATAGCCTCAGCAGAGCCAACATCCGTAGATGAAATCTACAAGGTTGAGGCTTTCAGGGAAAAGCCAAACCTGGAGACAGCCGAGCAATACCTTGCCGCTGGCAATTACTATTGGAATGCCGGAATCTTCGTATGGAACATCGATACCATCAGCAAGGCAATCCGCACCTTCCAGCCTCAGCTTGCCAGCATCATGGACGAGATGGCACCTTCTTTCTATACCGAACAGGAGAAAGAGGTAGTCGGCAAACTCTTCCCTACCTGCGAGAAGATAAGCATTGACTATGCCGTGATGGAGAAGTCGAAGGAAATCTATACCTTACCAGCCGAGTTTGGTTGGAGCGACTTAGGCAGCTGGGGCAGTCTCCGAACCTTGCTTCCACAGGATGAGGCTGGCAATGCCAAGGTAGGCAAGGACATCCGCTTGTATGAATGCAAGAACTGCGTGGTTCATGCAGCCGATGAGAGCAAGGTGGTAGTTCAAGGCTTGGATGGCTATATCGTAGCCGAGAAGAATGGGCAACTACTTGTTTGCTCATTGCGAGAGGAACAGAGAATTAAGGAATTTGGAAAATAAAAAAAATGAATATAGTAAAAACAGAAATAGAAGGCGTACTCATTATAGAGCCACGCCTCTTCCGTGAGGCTCGTGGCTACTTCTTCGAGAGCTTCAGCGAGCGAGAGTTTGAAGAAAAGGTAACTCCAATTTTGGGTCACAGTGTTCACTTCTGTCAGGACAACGAGTCTATGAGCAGCTATGGAGTGATGCGTGGTCTGCACTACCAGCGCCCACCATATACCCAGAGTAAGTTGGTACGCTGTGTAAAGGGCAGAGTACTCGATGTAGCAGTGGATATTCGTAAAGGCTCCCCTACCTATGGCAAGCATATAGCTGTAGAACTGACGGAAGACAATCATCGCCAGTTCTTCATCCCAAAGGGCTTTGCCCATGGTTTTGCTGTTCTCTCAGAAACAGCCGTTTTCCAATACAAATGTGATGAGTTCTATCACCCAGAGGCTGATGGTGGTATCTCCATCTTGGATGATAGCCTTGGCATTGATTGGAAAATCCCTACAGAGCATGCAAATCTCTCAGAGAAAGATACCAAGCATGATTTGTTGAAGGACTTTGATAGTCCATTTGACATCAATGTGGATTTATATTAATGTAATCTAGCATTATGCGTTACTTTAGCCCTTTAGAAAAACAGATTGTTTCAGCTTTGATTGGATTAAAGAACCCTCCAGAGAATGTCTTTGGAATGGTTATGCAGCCAATACTCTTTTCGAAAGGAAAGTTGGCTTTGCTTGTAGTAAATCAAGGAAAAAATGGTATGTTGTTATTGCCAAATAGAGATTTGAAGACTATAACTACCAGTATGACAGAAATGGTTGAATTTATTTCCTTAATGGAGTTCTTAGAGAAAGAACGCCTAATATATGTTCAATCATTCCCCATGACTTGCGATGTCTCTCTGTTTTATGAAGGATCAAGTATCTATTTGGACATTACGAGGGATGAATGCAATAACTTTTCATCAACAATTAGTCCAGGAGAGAGCTTTGTGTGCAATTCCAATGGCTACCAAGTTTGGCAAATGGGTAGTGTAGTCTTGAGTACTGTATGCGGAGTAGATGATTTATGTGAACGTTTACTTCATTATCTAAATGCAATGATTTATCCGACAGAAACGCTCCGTAGTTTGGTAAGAAATGATTTTCTTACAGACGAGGAACTGCAATGTCGAGCTCAATTGAAAGAGGCAAGAAAATCGGTTCGTATTAGTACAATAGCATTTCTCTTGTCAATATGTTCAATTGTTGTTTCACCTATAGTTTCCGTGTGGGTAAGTAATCATTATGGGTATTCAACTCTCAGTGAAAAACAATTGTTGCGACTTGAATCTGTGATAAAGAAAATGTGTAAAACTGATACTGTAGTGTATAATAGAAGGCTTATAAATGATGAGCCCACTTTTAAAGTGGTCTCAAAAAATAAAGATTAATCGCTTATGTATTTATATCGTGTTGATAAAAGAAAGTTTGAAATAGGTGAAGAGATTCAACCTAATCCTGATTTTGAACAACATTTGGACGACGAGTCAATGAAAGTGGAAAATATACTAAATGATACTCGTCCAGGCATTCCTGAGAGGAAGGATTGCCTATTCTTATTCTTTGAACTATCCGCCGCATTTAATTTCTTTAGAAAATATGGTGGTTATGTTTATGGAGTAGAGCCCAAAACAATCTATCATCGTGGGGATATGAATAAGCTGGACAACCTCCTTGATTTGGTCAGGTTTACTGATGATAGCGATATTTTGACAGCTGCAGGCAATGAATATTGGAAAGGAGGAACTCATACTTTTATGCCATGTTATGAGTACTTGGTAAGAAGTTGCATTGTCAGAAAATGTCTTGTTGAGCCAAGTGAACTTAAAAGTTTTACCGATGATTTTGAAATAACAAATTCGATAGAGAGAACAGATTTGTATCTACATACGTTAGAAAATATTAATTCGCCACTGTAGATGGTTATGTTTTCTTTTCTGGCGATTGTGTCATTTGTTATGAGAAAGTATGTATGTTTGGATAAATGTAAACTCTAAAAAATAATATATTTATGAATATAGCAATTATAATAGCTGGTGGTGTCGGCAGTAGAATGGGACAAAGCATTCCAAAGCAGTTTATCAATGTGTATGACAAACCAATTCTTCTCTATACTCTTGAAAGTTTTGAGAAGCATCCTATGGTAGATGCCATTGAACTTGTCTGTATTGATGGGTGGGAAAATGTTGTTTGGTCTTATGCTGAGCAATACAATATATCTAAATTGAAATGGATTGTAAAGGGGGGAAACTCTGGTCAGGAGTCCATTAGAAATGGAGTGTTCAATTTGGAGGATAAATGCTCAAAGGATGACACGATTATCATTCACGACGGTATTCGACCATTGGTAGATGCTGAGGTGTTAGCTGATGTTATATGTAAAGCTCAGAAATATGGTAATGCTGTTACATCTTTACCTTATAATGAACAAATATTTGTAGTGAGCGAGGAAGATGAATCTACCACAAGTAAATTCATTCCTCGTGAAACCATTCGTAGAGTTTCAACTCCTCAGGCTTATAGATTTGACTTGTTGGATAGTAAATACCATGAAGCTTTTGAGAAGCAGATTGGCATTTATGGCTCTCATTATACTAATACAATGATGGTAGAGTTGGGAGTGCGTTTGCATTTTGCTGCTGGTAGTGATAAGAATATTAAGCTTACCACCCCAGATGATTTGGAAATTTTTAAAGGATATTTAAATAGAAAGAACAAATGATGAAATTGAACAAGCATAATCTTTTATATGTTGAGGATCTAAATCATATTCTCAGCATAAAAGATATAGATAAACTCCAAGGAAAGTCTTTCTTGATAACAGGTGCTACAGGTATGGTTGGTGTAATGCTGATTGATGCCCTGATGCGTATACATCAAGTAAAAGTCTATGCTGTAGGTAGAAATACAGAGAAAGCGCAAGCAAGATTAGGTGAGTATTTTTCTAATCCCAATTTTGAATTCATTGAGCATGATGTGTGTGAGCCATTCACAGAAGATATAAGTGTAGATTATATTATTCCTATGGCAAGCAATACCCACCCTTTGGCATACTCAAAGTATCCAATTGAAACCATACTGATTAATGTAAAGGGAATTGAACATGCTTTAAATCTTGCCGATAGATGTCATTCTACAGTATTGTATACATCTACGAATGAGGTGTATGGCAATGCAAGAGGTGGGGAAACTTTTACGGAGGATTATAATGGCATCTTAAATCTTTCTAATTCACGTTCTTGTTATAATGAGTCGAAACGTACTTCTGAGGCTTTATGCCAATCTTATATAGCTGAAAAAAACACCAGTGTTAAGATTGCAAGATTGTGTAGAATATTTGGACCAACCATGTTGGAAAATGACACTAAGGCTTCTTCGCAGTTTATTAAAAATGCTATAGATGGTAAAGATATAGTTCTCAAGAGCGAGGGGAATCAGTATTTTTCTTATACTTATGTTGCTGATGCTGTAAGAGGATTACTGACCGTTTTGTTGCAGGGAGAGATTGGGGTACCGTATAATGTAAGTAGTGAAAAAACGAATGTTCATTTACGTGATTTTGCAAGATTTTGTGCTGAGGCTATTGGTAAAAAAGTAATTTTTGATTTGCCATCTGAAACAGAAAAAAAAGGCTATAGTATTGCAACTAAAGCTATTTTAGAGAACGGACGAATTAAGAAAATTGGTTTTGAACCAGTTTACGAAATGAGTGATGCTGTGAGCAGAACAATTGAAATTCTGAAGAGCTAAGATAAAAACTATTGGCAGGCGAAGTGCATGGGGGCACATTTTTATAAGCTACTTTTCTGCTCTTTGCATGTAGCCTGCCTTTCCAAAAATAGTGACTATGAATATTGTACAATTGATTTTTAGATGGCTTCCTGATTTTTTATATTTTAGGGAGTTGAATCTTACCAAACAACAGTGGTTCTTCTATAAATGGGTAAAAAGACATTTGAAGTGGGCTTATATGTCCATAGAATGTGAAAAAGTAATACCTCCACATGATGTAGTAGAAAACCAATCTATTTTTATGTATTGGAAACAAGGTTGGGAGAATGCACCAGAATTGGTGAAACGATGTTTGGTCAGTGTGAGAGCTAATGCAGGTGGACATCCACTTGTCTTATTGGATGAGAATAATCTGACTCAATATGTTAAGATGCCCGCATTCATAGAGAAAATGCATGCTGAGGGTATTATTCCCGAAGCGAATTATTCTGATATGCTGCGTACTTGTCTTTTACTTCAATATGGTGGATATTGGTTAGATGCAACTTGTCTCTTGACATCTTCATTTCCAGAAGTAATTGATAAGAGTGAGTATTTTATGTTTCAGCGCCATCTTTTTCCTGATTGGGCTTCTCCGATAAAGTGTTCTAACTGGTTTATTCATAGCAAAAAGGAATCTCCAATATTGCGTGGAATGAAGAACTGGATGTTTAATTATTGGCAAAGAAAGAACTATATTATTAATTACTATATGTTCCATTTTGCTTTATCTGCTTTGGTTGAAGAGGATAAGCAATGTAAGGAACTTTGGCAAAATATGCCGTATGTTTGTAATATGAATCCTCATGTTCTTCTCTTTAGCTTTTCTCGTAAATATACACCAGAGTATTATCAATTCATAAAGGATTCTTGTTTTATACATAAGTTGAGTTATAAGTTTGATAAAAAGTTATTAGAATCAGAAGAGAATAATATACTTAAACATTTCCTCGAAAAATAACATTGTAATGCAATATAGAAAAATAACTTTACATAGGATTCTTCACGGAATAAAGTGGAGATGGGAGCATAGAAGATGGGATGTTCTTTATGATGTTCTTTATCCAATATGCTGTAAGATGTTTCCTGTTTCTTCAAATAAGGTTTGTTTTATAAGTTGGAATGGAGCTCATTTTAACTGCAATCCTAAGGCTATTGCTACTTATGCAGCAGAGCACAACTATGATGGCAAGTTGCAGTTAATAGCTGTTGTAAACCATCCAAATCTTTATAGAAGTCAATATAGAGGTATAAAATTTGTACGTACGTTTTCTCTTAAGCATATATATATCCTTGCCACTTGCAAGATGTTGGTTGCCAATATTAGAATGAATTCGTTCAATAAACGTAAGGGACAGTTATATATCCAAACTTGGCATGGAACAGGACCCAAAAAGTCAGAAAAAGACAGTATTGCTGTATTGGACAAAGTTTACATAGATAGTGCTATTAAGGATTGTCAACAAACAGATTTAATGCTGAGTGGAAGTTCCTATTTTTCGAATTGGATACGCCGATCTACCTGGTACACTACGGGTAAAATTCTAGAAACAGGAACACCAAGATATGATGATTTCTTTAATCTCAAGATATATGATACTTTGAAAAAACGTGTTTTTGACAAGTATCATATAGATGAGCATACCAAGCTAGCGATGTATGCACCAACCTTTAGATCACTAACAGAAATCGATAATTATGGCTTTGATTCTGAAAGACTCATAAAATCTTTAGAAGAAAAGTTTGGTGGTGAATGGAAGTTACTTTTAAGATTTCATCCGAATGTAGCAAACTTTCCTCTTCCAGACATCTTTGCCAAGCATTTGTCTCGTTATCTCATCAATGTAACTCAATATGATGATATGCAGGATTTGCTATGTGCTGCAGATGTTCTCATTACAGATTTTTCATCTGTTTCTACAGAATTTGCAGTACAAAGAAAACCTTGTTTCTTGTATGCACCAGATTACGACTCGTATGATAGGGGGCTTTATTTAACACCAGATCAAATGCCTTTTATGTTTGCAGAAACAGAAGGGAAGTTATTATGCAATATTCGAACTTTTGATGAAAGTAAATATACTGCGGCTGTAGACAAGTATTGGAACTTTTTGGGTATTAAAGAAAAAGGTACAGCTTGTCAAGCTGTTTTTAACGAAATGAATAAAATGTTATGGCATCATACACAGGAGTAAGTGCTGCTATTTGGAGTTTCTTTGAGAAACTGTCTAGTCAAGCTGTTAGTTTCGTCATTGGTATCGTCTTGGCACGATTGTTGACTCCTTATGACTATGGAGTTGTAGGATTGACTGCTATTTTCATAGCTGTATCAAATGTGTTTATCGAAGCTGGTTTTGCAAATGCATTGATTCAAAATCAGCATCGTACAGAGAAAGATCTTTCTACTGCATTCTATTTTAATGTAGTGATAGGTTTGGTATGTTATGCGTTGCTATGGTTATTCACTCCTGGTATAGCAACTTGGTTTAAGGAGCCTCTGTTGGTACCACTGCTTAAGATAGTAGGTATAAATGTCATCTTGAATTCTTTATGTATTGTACAAACGGCAATATTGACAGCGAAGCTAAATATTCGCCTTCAAACAATTATCAATTTATCTGCTCAGCTGCCTGCTGGTATTATAGCTATTATTATGGCATATCAAGGAATGGGAGTTTACGCCTTGGCTTTGCAGACAGTTTTAGCTTCGTTGATTCGTGTTATATTGCTTTGGATATTTGCCAAATGGATACCTAAGGAAAAGTTTGACAAGCAATCATTGGCAAAATTATGGAACTTTGGAAGTAAATTGTTGGGAGCTAACTTGATTGGTACTTTCTTTAGTCAGGTTTATTCCATTGTCATAGGAAAGTTTATAGGCAAGAAAGAACTTGGTTATTTCTCAAAAGCGAATGGCTTATGTACCAATGTTGATGGAGTAACATCTGGAATAGTACAGCGAGTGGCACTTCCTGTTTTAGCAAAGTATCAAGATGACGAAATGGTGCTAACTGAAAAATTCCGTGAAATCATGCGATTGCTGGTGATGTTGATCGCTCCATTAACAGCGTTTTTGAGCTTTGCCTCAGATGATATTATCGTCTTGTTGTGGACGGAGAAATGGCTTTACTGTTCTTTACTCTTTAAAATACTCATTGTTGGCATCATGTTTGGACCAGTAGGTCAGATGAGCCTTAGCTTGATGCAGGCATTGGGAAGAACAGGAATGGTATTAAAACTTGAGTTTCCGAAAAAGATAGTATATTGTATATATCTATTTGTTGGTTTTCAATATGGAGTAGTTGGCTTGGCGATAGCAAACGTTTTTATTAATATCACAGGAACATTAATTAATGTGTGGGCAACTCGTAAACTCCTACCATATAGTTATGTAAAGCAGCTTATGGATGTTTCTGTTTATGTAATCATTGCATTTGTTGTGGGAGCATTATCTTCTTTTGTGATACACTTTGATAGTAATATTTTAAATATTCTATCCTATTTGCTGATTGTCATTGTAGGGTATGTTGCTGTATTATTTGTATTGAAAGATAACATTTTCCAAAAGTACTTGTCTAAATTGGCGACCAATTTAAAACAAGTATAGAAGAAATACTAATATCGTTGTTACTAGTAACGGGTTGTTTTTATGAAATTATCAAAACTATACATCAAGGGCTTCCGTAATTTTAAGGAAGTTACTGTCAATTTTAGCGATCAGAGCTTGATAATAGGTGCCAATGATGTTGGTAAAACCAATATGCTTTATGCACTTCGTATTTTGCTGGAACGTGGCTTTACTGATTATGATCTCGAGCTAAAGGAATCCGATTTCTATGCCTATGAAGATACGGACGAGGTAACAATCAAAGCCTTCTTTGAAGATATTAAGGAGGATTGTGTCAGGGCTAGAATGAAAGGGGATGTCGGGGATGATGGTAGCCTTGTTATCAAGTATGTAGCCAAAAAGAATGAGGGCTATAAATTCTTTTGTGGCAAGTCTGATTCTGAGGAAGATCTTCATGAATATCTTTCACCTTATTATCGAAAGTGCTTGAACATTAAGTATATCAATAGCAAAAGAGATTTTTGGGGATATATCAATAAGTCTAAGAATGCTTTGCTTCAGCAAGCTAAGGAAGAACGTGATGCCGACACGATAGATGCGGATGATAAACTCTATACCAAGATTAATGAAGAATTACAGTGTGTTGATTCTCAAATACCAAAGTTGTCGTATGTGAAAAATGCGACTTCTCTGATAAATGAAGAGCTTAACAAACTTGCTATCCATAACAAAGAACAAAAGCTTGTGTTTGATACAGCTTCTACTGAGTTGGATTCTATCATCCAGCGAATATCTATAACATCTAAGCACGGGGATAAGAAATTGTTGATTGGAGGTGAGGGGCGTGTAAATCAGATTTATTTGTCATTGTGGGCTTCTCAAAATAGAGTGAGCGACCTTTCTAATGAAGTCTCTATCTTGTGTGTAGAAGAACCTGAGGCTTACCTCCATCCACATCAGCAGCGTGAATTGGCTCGTTACTTGTGTCAAGTTCTGAAAGGTCAGGTTATTCTGACAAGCCATTCGCCTTATATAGTATGTGAGTTCTCTCCAAATTCTATTATGAGGCTCTATAAGGATGACCAAGAGACGAAGGTTGCTTCTGATGGTTGCTCTTCTATTATAGAGGAAGGGTTTGATGGATTCGGGTATAGAATGAGTGTAATACCTGCTGAGGCGTTTTTTGCAGATTGTGTAATCTTGGTAGAGGGACAATCAGAACTCATTTTCTATAAGACGCTAGCCAAGCAGATTGGTATTGATTTGGACAGATTGAATATCTCTATACTTAGCGTGGAAGGTGTTGGTTTTAATACTTATGCGAATATTTTAGGAGCATTAGGTATATACTGGGCAGCAAGGACTGACAATGATATCTTCAAGATTCAGCATCAGGATGCTTATAGATTTGCGGGCATAGAGCGAGGACTAGAATTGGCTAAGCAATGTTGTGATTTGGAAGAAGCTGACGTAAAAGTAATTGATGCTTATTCTTGTGAAATTCATGGTTTTGCAGATAAGGATTCAATACCATCTAACGTGCTAGAAGCTGCAGATAAACTTTGTGATGTACTTGCTGATTATGAAATTTTCATAGCTGATGTAGATTTTGAAACGGATTTATGTAATGGTCCGTTAAAAGATGCCTTGAAGGAATATTATGGAGATTCGCTTTCTGATAGTAGTCTTATCAAAAAAATGAAGGCTCATAAAACAATTAACATATATGATTTCCTCAAGAATCATAAGGAACGCTTGAATGTGCTGTCTGATGATTATATCGCAGAACCACTGAATGCGGCAAAGGATTATATAGAAAAGAAATATGGAACTTACTGATGCACAGAAAGCCATAGATGAGCAAGATGGCAATTGCGTAGTTCTTGCAGCTCCTGGTAGTGGGAAGACATTTGTTATTTCAGAAAAGATAAAGCGCATATTGCGTGGTTATCTTTTAAGAGAATATCAAGGTATGATAGCAATTTCATATACCCGAAAGGCAGCAAAGAATCTAAAGGATAGGGTATTTAATAACATACCTTTTAGTCGTACATCCTTCTTTGGGACTATTGATGGCTTTTGCTTTTCTGAAATAGTAAGTCCATTTTTGCCTCATATATGGAGTAAGGCTAGTACAGAGCTTGATGTCAAGTCTCTTGCTGATTATGATAATGAATTTCAAGAAGAAAATAAATGGATTAAGGATAAAAAAGGATTGTCTGCTCTGACCGATACAGAATGGAATTTCTTGAAAGGGCTGTATGATGATGAAGATTATGTTCTTGTGGAAACCTTGGAACTTTTGGCATGTTTTGTTCTAGAAAAAAGTAAGGCTTGTCTCAGTTACCTGAAGGCTCGATACAAGTATATATTTATAGACGAGTATCAAGATGCAGACCTTTATACTAGTATCTTGTTTGATAAGTTGATTCAGCTTGGTTTAGTTGCTATAGCAGTAGGAGACGTAAAGCAATCAATTTTTGGTTATGACAAGAAAGATTGCAAATATCTTCAAGCATTAGTGGATAGACCGGATTTTCATCATTTTGAATTAGATAAGAATTTCCGTTGTTCTCCGTCTATAGTAAACTATTCAAGTAGATTGATGGAATCAAAGTCTGAGCTGCTGCCAGCAAAACAGTGTGATGTGCATTTGGTTAGGATAAAAGGGACTGAGGCTAGTATAGGAGAATTCTTGTCTGGCTATATAAAAGATTGTTGTAAACTATATCATGTTGAAAAAATGAACAACGTTGCAATTTTAGCACGTAATAATAAGTTTCTTAAAGTGATCGCAAATAATTTATCTTTGCCTTATTGTTTGTTTGATACAACAGGGTTGGATAAAGATTCAAATCTTCGTTCAGCATTGTATGCTGGCATTTTAAGATTTTATTTTGATAGCGATACCACTTTTCTTGATGTTGTTGAGGATTATGCTGATTTTGAATCATTTACTCGATATGAGAAGAAAAAGCTCCTTCAATTAAAGAACCAATTGGTGGAAATGAAGATAGAAGTTGATAAGGATACGATATTGGGCTGTTGCAAGAATATGGCTGATATTATTTTGCCTAAAGTTCCTGAAGGTTCTTCTTTTGAAATCTTAGAGAAAGTATTATCGGATGAAAAATTACTGGAGTCATATAAGCCAATTCGTGATGAGCAAGTTAATTTGATGACCCTTCACAAGTCCAAAGGTTTGGAGTTTGACTTGGTCTTTCATCTGAATCTTCATGAATGGGTATTTCCCTCAAAGCATCCTGTTAATGGCGATTTTAAACATCCAAAATATGCATCATGGCAGCAAGATTTGGATTTGCATTATGTTGGAATAACAAGAGCAAAGAAAGCATGCTATTTCATAGTTCCTGCGCAAAGAACTAACTCTTATGACAGGGTTTTAGTGGCGCGTGATTCGGAGTTCTTGTATCATAATAATGTCCAAGTCTTAAGGGATGTGGTTGATTTAAGATAAGTTGAAATAAACATATTTTTTATTTATGCCAATTATTATATTTGCAATTTTACTTCTCTATTTTCTTTATGATTATAGAAAGGGATCTATATTGATTTTGTTATTGACACCATTTCTTAGTATGGTGCTCATAGGAGGAAAAAGTTTAAGTTTATTTTTAGGCTTAATAGTTCTCCTCAAGTGGATGATAGCCTGTCAGCGTAAATGGAAGGTATTTTCTACTTCTGTCTTTTTATGTCCAGTTTTAGTCTTAGGTTTCTCGTATTTGATATCAAATCATTTTGGTAGATCACCACATTTACCTTCAGCGATAACTAATACGATGCAGCTCTTCTTTGTTTTTGTGTTAATTGACTATTTGGGTAGATTTGCTTATTTGAAGAAATATGCTCTTAAGGTAGTGATAGTAATGGCAGCTGTGCTTTCTATCAATGGTCTAATAGAAACATTAACTCATTACAATATTATCTTAAATTTAGCTGTCACAACAGGTTTATATCCTTCAGAAACTCTTATAATAACAGAAATTAGATATGGTCTGAAACGTGCTCAATCAGCTTTTGGTATGCATACTTCTTGGGGTGGTTATGCATTCATTGTTTGTTGCTTCTTGCTATATCTGAAAAAATATTGCAATATAACTTTCAAGTATGCAAACTATCTCATTATTCTGCTAGGAATGAATATATTCTTTACAGGAGCAAGAAGTGCTTTCTTGGGATTTGCTGTCGCTTTGTTGGCATTTGTAGATATAAAAGACTTGAAATCAAAGAAAGTTTGGGGATTAATATTGTTAGTGATAGCTATCAGTCCTTTATTCATTGGATATTTTGGAGATATAGTTTCTTCTTTTACCGATACGGAGAAGGTGAATGGCAGTAATGCTGACATGCGTCAAACACAATTTGATATTTGTTTTTATTATTTGTCTCAATCTCCTTGGATTGGTAATGGTATTGCTTTTACCTGGGAGTATGTATTACCTCAGAATAAGGATTTGTTGGGTGCAGAAAGTTTATGGATTCCAGTTTTGATAGACCAAGGTATATTGGGTGCTGTTGCTGTCTCTTCCATGTTTGTAGCATGTATGATTTATCTCATAAAGCATAATGCTATAAGATATACTATCGTGGTGTTGGGATTTTTGGTCTTCAATAGCATGTCTTCTATCCCTAATATATCTATCACGGATTTTGTGTATTATGTGATACTTCTTTGTATGTTCATACCAAATAAAAAATATAAATATGAAACAACAACTAAGAGAATTACGAAATAAGATTCTGCGAAAGAGATTGAAAAATCGTGATTTTACAATCATTGCAAATAATTGTTTGGCAGGATGTATATATCATGATTTGAAATTGCGCTTCGATACGCCAACAGTCAATCTATATATCCCTTTCCCAGACTACATCTTCTTTCTGAAAAATTTAAAACAACTGGTATATGCAGAGTTTACAGAGATTCCTCATAAAGCGTGTCCTGCGGGACTTCTGGGGGGGTGATCCATGTGTATTTCCTTCATTATCAGAGTTTTGAGGAAGGTGTCAGTGCGTGGAAACGTAGAGCAAGACGAATACAATGGAACAATATCTTTGTTGTTTTGTCAGAAAAAGATGGCTGCACAAAGAAGTGTTTAGAAGAATTTGAGCATTTATCTTATGAAAGTAAAGTAGCCTTAACTCATGTTGAATATCCAGATATAACTTGTGGCTTCTATGTAAAGGGCTATGAAAATTGTAACGAATTAGGTAATATTATGGACTTCAAGGGATTTTGGGGGCAAAAGGTATATGACCAGTTTGATTGGGTGAAATTTTTAAATCAAAAATAAATGATGAAATTATCAATAGTAATACCTGTTTATAATGTAGAACCCTTTATTAGAGGTACATTGGACAGTATATATAAACAAGGTGTGGACGAAAGCCTGTTTGAAGTGATAGTTGTCAATGACGGCACACCAGATAATTCTATGGCTATCGTAGAAATGTTTGCTGATGCTCACACGAATTTGGCGATTATCAATCAGAAAAATCAAGGACTTAGTGCTGCTCGTAATTCCGGCATAAAAGTGGCAAAGGGTGATTATATATGGGTAGTGGATAGTGATGATAGCATTACTGAAAAATCCATAAGTCAGGCATTGGGGGAAATTACTCGTCATCCCTATGTGGAAATGTTTTGCTTCGACTTGAATGAGCAAAGGGGAGATAATTTTACTCCTACCACTCTTTTTTCTAAGCCATCCTATTGCAAGTATTATGGCGAAGTGCATGATGGATATTTCTTTTGTCGAAAATTACCAACAGGGGTTTCCCAAAAATTTTTGTTCTCTAGAAGTTTCTTGCAGAAGTATGAGTTGGAGTTTACCCCAGGCATTTATCATGAGGATCAAGACTTCTTGATAAGATGCTATACCAAGGCAAAGTGTATCTTGCCTTTGAAGCACATTTGGTACAATTATAATATTAGAGAGAGTGGAAGCATCACTTCTACTTTTAAGATGAAGAGATTCTATGATTTATTGTGGATTATAAAGAACTTTCGTCGTTTGTCTATTGAAACAAATGATATGAAAACACGAACTATCCTAGAGGAAGGAGTTTTTAGTTTGTGTTATAGTCTTCTGGTATCACAGTATAAGAATATAGAAGAATATCTCTCTTTCTTAAGAAATAACAATAAACAGCTTAAGTATCTTCTTATTTCTTCTTACTTTAAGTCTATGAGAAAAAATAGTTTAGGTAAGAGTTTGAGATTAATAAAGGCAATCATTTAAAATTAAATAATATGAAGAGAATTTTGTTTGACTTGACAGGTGTGCAGCCTAATGCTTCTGGTAAAATGCATGGTGGTGGCAAATATGGTATTGTCATGTTTAAAGAGATGGTAAAACATTCTATTGATTTAGAAGCTGTATATTATTCTTCCAAGTATATGCCTGAGGAAATAAAAGATGCGTGTAGTAAAATAAAAATGCATGATTTGGATGAGGTTAGTTTGGAGAGTGTTCTTGATAATGGCAATTATGATATTTATTATTCCGCTATGTTGAGTTACACCGAAGTTTTGAAAAGGGATGATTTAAAAGTGGTTGGCTCTGTACATGGTTTGCGAAGATTAGAAATGCCTAATGATAGTAATTATCTTTATTATAGGCAGACAATCAAGTCAAGACTTAGAGTAATTTACACATTACTCTTCCCAAAGAGATGGAGAAATCGTGTACATAAAGTTTATGAATATGATTTGATGCAGCCTAATTTCCATTACATTGCTGTTAGTAATCATACTAAGGCTTCATTACTCACTTTTTTCCCAGAGTTGAAGGAAAAAAGTATCAAAGTTTTCTATAGCCCTTCTACGGCAGGTAACAGAAATATTGAGCCTTATAGCATTGAAAAATATTTCTTGTTGGTTTCAGCAAATCGTCCTGAAAAGAACGCATTGAGAGCCGTTCAGGCTCTAGATGAGTTGATGTCAGAACGAGAAGAGTTTAAAAATTACAAGGTTTATTTAACTGGTGCTAAGGCTAATGCTTTTAATTATAAAATCGAAAATCCTAACAATTTTGAGTTTTTGGGATATGTGTCGGAGTTAGATTTGGCACGTTTGTACAAGGGTGCCTTTTGCTTTATTTATCCTTCTTTAAATGAGGGCTTTGGTTATCCTCCTTTGGAAGCGATGAATTATGGCATACCGGTATTGGCTTCTCCTATATCTTCTATAACGGAAGTATGTGGTGATGCAGTCCTTTATTTCAATCCTTTTGATTATAAGGAAATTAAAAATAGAATTTTACAAATTCATTACGATAAAAATCTGTATCAGAATTTAAAAGAAAAGGGAGAAAAACGATTTGATTTCATAACAAAAAAGCAAAATGCCGATTTGGTTCAGTTTGTCGAATGGATATGTGAATTGTAAATATCAAGAATATATATGAAAAAGAGGATAAAGAAAGTATTGATGATACTTGTATCAATACTCAAATGGGAAAAGAAAATTCCAATAGTCTCTATTAAAGAACCAGGCAAGTTGTTGGACGGAAAGGTCGCTCTAATTACAGGTGGATCTGGTGGTATTGGAATGGCTATTGCCAAAAGTCTCTTAGAGTGTGGATGCAAAGTGATAATAGCAGGTACTAATGAGCAAAAATTAAAGAAAAGTATTGAAATCTTGCAGAATGATGCCAAATATGTTATATTAAATATGAACGATATCTCTTCTTTTAGAGATAAAATAAATTCTGTTGTTAGTATATTTGGACATATTGAATTTTTTGTGAATTCTGCAGGAGTACATTCTGAGAATTTTGATTTCTGGAATATGACAGAATGCGAATATGATAGGGTAATGGACATAAATTTAAAGGGTGTCTATTTCTTTGCTCAATCGGCTGCTAAATATTTGCGTGACAATAACCTAAAAGGTAAATTACTTTTTGTTTCTTCGTCACGTGGATCTGAACCAGCATGGTCTCCCTATGGAGTATCAAAGTGGGGCTTAAATGGAATGGTAAAAGGGTTAGCCAAAGAGTTGTTCCATTATGGAATTAATGTGAATGCTATTGCACCTGGATCAACGGCAACAAATTTGTTGGGTTATAAAAAGGGAGATAGTATTTATAGTGATGATAATTCTGAGTGTAGAATGATTATGCCTGAGGAAGTAGGTAATTTAACAAATTTACTGCTTAGTGATGCTGGAAATATGATAAATGGTGAGATTATCCATATTTTCTTCAGGCAGAGGTATTTATGACATAAGATAGAAATAAAATGAAGAAAGTTTCGATAGTTGTACCCGTTTATAAATCAGAGGCATTTTTGCCTAAACTGATAGATTCAGTATTGGGGCAGTCTTATACTAATTTTGAGTTGATCTTAGTTGATGACGAGTCTCCGGATAATAGTGGAAAAATCTGTGATGATTATGCGCAGAAGGATAAGAGAATCTTAGTTATCCATAAGAAAAATGGTGGATGCTGTGATGCTAGAAATAAAGGGTTGGAAGTGGCTACAGGCGAATACTTGATGCTTGCCGATGGTGATGATTGGCTTGAAACAGATTGTGTGGAGTATTTGGTCGGCTTGATGGAAAAAAATGATTGCGAAATGGCTACTACCGATAGTGTATTTACTACTCGTAATCGAATTCAGAATGAAATCGACAATATTAGGATATGTTCTAAGGAGCAGGCTATGTCAGACATCCTATATGTTAATATCCCATTAGGTCCATGGAATAAAATTTATACTACGAGTGTAATACGAAAGCATCATTTATGTTTTGATATTCCTTGGTTTGGAGAGGGGTTGTATTTTTCTGTAATGGCAGCTCAATTTTCTAATAAAGTAGCTATTGGACATAGAAAAATCTATAATTATCGTTTGAATAATCCAAATAGTGGTTTAACTAAGCATGAAGTTCAACATGGTATCAATGCTCTTTGGAATATTAAAAACATAGAGAGAAAGCTTGAAGTTAGAACACCGATGACTATTCATGCAGTTAACTGGCATCATTGTTTTAATTGTAATTTCCTGATGCAATATATTATATGGGCAGGAATGCCGAGTGAATATAAGCAGCTGTATAAGGATACGAAGAAGGAATTTCGAAAAATTGCTTTTTCATCTATAGTTCATGCTTGCGTACCTTTTAGGAGAAAAGCATATGTAATGGCAGCCTATTTTTGGCCAGCTTGGGTAGCTAAGTTTATGGCAAAGAGAGCTGAGAGAAAATTTAAGGCTGACATAATGAAGTAGTGAGATATGAATGTAAAAGTTATAACCCGCCATAGTCCTTCTAATTATGGATCATTGCTTCAGTCTATAGCAACGGTCAAGACGATAGAAGGACTAGGGCATGATTGCTTGATAATTGATTATCAGCGTCCCGATGAAAGAGGATTAAAGGGTGTGTTGACTCAGGTAAATTGCAAGGCTGGTTTTGGCAATCCTTTGAAAAAGCTAGCTTACATTGCTATAAGATATCCTATAGAGAAATTTGCTCAGGTTCGTTTTGATAGAATGAGAAAGAAATACTTGAAGATGACTTCAAGATGTTCTTCTCATGTGGATTTGAAAAAAATATCGGCAGATGCTTTCATAACAGGAAGTGACCAAGTTTGGGGACCAATGATGAATGGCGTATATGATAGTGCCTATTTTTTGCAGTTTGTAGGTAAAGACTCTCGTAAATTAGCTTATGCTGCAAGTTTTGGCAAAACGAAGTTTGATGAGAGTACTGTTGTGGCTTACAAGAAAATGCTTAGTGAGTATGATAAAATTGCAGTTAGAGAGAAATCTGCAGTTTCTTTGCTTGAAGAATGGGGATTGAATAATTGCTTAGGGCAGGTTTTGGATCCAACGTTGCTTCTTGATAGCAAAACTTGGAAGGACTTATTAGTATCAAAGCATGATTCTCAAAAAAATGCCAACAAGAACTATATATTGGTGTATCAGATTCATAATGATCCTAAATTATCTGATTATGCTAAACGAATAGCAAGACAAACTGGAATGGAATTATTGAGAGTCAATCCATATTTACATCAGAAATTTCGTGGTGGTAAGTTCTTCTGTTGTCCAGATTTGGGAGAGTTCCTTGCACTTATTGATAATGCGTCATGTATCATCACCGATTCATTTCATGGAACTTGTTTTGCCATCAACTTTGGAAAGCAGTTTATTGAAATTCTGCCAAACAATGCTACAGGTACTAGAAACCAAAGTATTTTGGAATTAACAGGATTATCTAATCGTATCCTTTGTGACTTCGATGACTATTCTCTAATTAATCAAATGATTGATTATAATGAAGTTCATTATATCCTGGAAGTAGAAAGAGAAAAATCTGTTGATGTTATGAAAAATCTTTTAGCATAGTAATCCTTTATTCTAAAAAAACATTTGTAAAAAACTGGTACATAGTTACTTTGTTGTGGATAGTAATCTGGTCAAGGTGATAAAGACCTACGTTTTTGAAAAAATGAAATTAGTAAAAGTAAACAGAAAGATTTAGCAATGGATTTTGATTCTTTCAATAACACTCTTCGACCTATATATGATAAACTGGATTCTCTTATAAATAATGGTTATGACTTGTCTTATGTTTTTAAAGATATAATATTTCGAGGATGTAACCAGTTTGAAAGAGATTATAGTAGGGTATCTTGTTGGGTTCAAAATGCAGGAAATACTGCAGAAAGTGGATGGACAAAGGATATGTTTGAATTATATCAGAGAAATTATGAAGATGACGAGATTGTCCATAAATGGTTGTATTATTATGATTGTGATATGCTTGTTTGCGCTTTGTGTGACCGCTTTAAAATGATTGCATCTATGCTGAAGGAATTTTACTGTCATTTTCCTAGTGAGTCTCCTTGCAAGATGGAAGACTTTAACCAAGCAACCATTGCTATTAGTTCACAAGATACGATAAGTTTTGCATGTGTTAATAGCATATTTATTTATCTTGCATCTTCTTTTGATATACTGTCTAAAATTTACGTTGAATTGCGTGATTATGACAAAGTGGATTTTTCTAAATATTCCAATATGATTTCACGGAAAGTTCTTCTGGGAAGTATAGTTAAGGCCAATTCTGATATTGCTGGTACTATATTTGAAAAACCATTGTGTGTTAAAACAATATTAAGTATTAGAGATAGAATTGTGCATAATGGTTCTTTTGATTTTATGCAAATGGTTTATGATTGCTATGATGGGCCGAATGGGCATTCTGAGGTTGCAATATTGTTTCCTGACATGGAAAATGGTTTATTTGTTACATCAAAAAACAGAAAAAACTTTTATAGTCAATCAAATAGGTTAAATATACTTCTGCCAGGGTTACTCACAGATGTGTTTGATGTAATGGAAACAACAATAAACAAACTTTCAATAATTGGTAAAAAAGAAAATGAAGGATAAATTAGTTACCCCCACATCTGCGAATGTCAGAGAAAATTACTCTTCTCTGGATGGCTTGCGTGCTTATGCAGCTGTAGGTATTGTACTGATGCACGTTCTGGCTAATCTTATGATTAAGCCAAGTGATAACATCTTGACTGGTAATGTGATTCCGTGGTTCACTAATTTCACATTGTTGTTCATGATTATTAGTGCTTTCAGTATGTGCTGTGGTTATTATGAACGAATCAAATCGGGAGCAATAACTCCTGCGAAGTTCTATGCAAAGCGGTATCATCGTACCTGGCCATTCTTCGCCATGATGGTGATGATTAGTTTTGCGATGGACCCATCTTGGAGTACGTTCTGCCAAAGTTTTGCTGACTTGACGATGTGCTTCAATCTCTTGCCTAATCCAAATATTGAGGTGATAGGTGTGGGGTGGTTCTTAGGTACTGTATTTACGTTCTATATGCTTTTCCCTTTCTTTACCTTCCTGTTGGATAATAAAAAGCGGGGATGGCTGGTATTGCTGCTGTCGTTGGTATTCTGCTATATTGCGATTGTGTATTTCGGTACTCCTGACTTTGTGGTGAAACCAATAGATAAGGTTAACATCATCTATAGTGCTCCATTCTTTGTAGCCGGTGGTATAATTTATCTCTATCGCTTGGGTATCAAGAGCTGGGTGGAGAAACATTGGATAATAGCTTTGGCAGCATGTCTTGTACTTACCATATTAAGATTCGTTGTTGATATCAAAGAGCTGTTTATCTTGCCTGATTTATTGGTCTTTGCTGCTTGGCTGACGTATGCTATAGGTTCTAAAGATATAGTATTGAACAATGGGGGGGCAAAGTATCTGAGTGGTATCAGTATGGAGATTTATCTCTGTCACATGATGTTTTATAGAGTGTCAAGTATGCTTCATTTAGAAAGATTCATTCACAATAATGATATGCTCTATGTTGCAACTTGTCTCACTACATTGATTGGTGCGATCTGCTTTTCGCACGTTGTTAAATATTATAGTTTTCGTTATTTAGAAAATTCATTAAAGGCAATTGGAAAAATTCGAATAGGATAATCTCCATGATTCCTTTGTATGTGATTTTCGTATTGTATTATGAGATGCAAAAAAACACAAGAAAAATAGACTGGAACAATTCAACATATTTGAATTATCCTTTATTGTATATTCAACGTTGGATTCCTTTAAATGCTTGGTATTCTTCCGTTATAGATGGGAAGAAAGATGCAGAAGCTATAAGTAGTTTTAAAGTTGAAACGGATAATAAGTTGTATGATATTATAAAACAGTATCTTCAACATACAAAAGATGATTTCTATGGAATTGAATTCTGTCATCATTTGGTGCAGTTAGATACTATACTCTCTAGCCATGTTTTTCCAAATATGGAGAACAGAATCGTGCTAGGAGAAACTAAGATAAGGCAAAATGACAAATTTGAATCCACTTATAAGGATAAGGGAATCTCATATAAATTACAAAGAGATGCTGATAAGTATCCCAAAAAGTCAATTTTGCTTATAGTTCAAGATTTAAAGACAAATAAAGTTAAGCATAGTATTGTTGTCAACAAATACGATTTTAACTTGTTATGTCAAGAATTAGAAAAAGCAAAAGTGGCAAAAACTGAGCAGAAGGTTATTAAGCGACTGTTTAAAGAAATTGAACCTACAGTTACTGTTGATGTAAAAGATCTGAAAGATGGTGTAATAAAAATAGGCAAAGTTAAATTTACTTCGAATCTTGATTATCTTTGTTCTGCCATTATTGATGTTTTGTATGAATTAAGATGTAAGGCTGTTCATGGTGAAATTGAGTTGGATAAAACTTCTGAAGAAATTTATGAACATGCTTTTTTTATGTTAGAGTGTATCTTGAGAAAATTAATATAATTATGGACGAATTGGTAAAAAATAAAATAGAAGGTCATGGACGACCTTTGAAAGAAGTGATGGCAAATAAATATGTTATCGACTATTTTCAGCGTGAGTATAAATGGGAGAAAAAACATATAGAACAATTGCTTTATGACTTGAATTATGTCTTTTTGGAGTGCTACCATGTTGGAGATACCATAGATACAGTCCTCAATTCATATAAGTCTTATTTTATGGGACCTTATATCGTATGTGAAGATAAAAGTGCCAAATCTCTTATTGATGGCCAGCAGAGATTAACGTCCTTAACTCTGTTGTTTATATATATTATGAATTTAAATTCGGAGACAAAGGATACTTTGATGGAATTTGTATGTAAAAAATTATATGGACGAACTTCGTTTAATTTGCAGGTGAAAGATAGATACCCTGTTATGGAGTATCTTTTAAACAAACGTGGTTATGATGAATTGGATTTGGATGCTACTGGACAGAATCTGTTAGATAGATATTTTGATATAGAAGATTTGTTTCCTGAAAACTTAAAGAATCCTGAAATTCTGAATCTCTTTGTTTGCTGGCTTTGTGAAAAAGTAACTTTTGTAGAAATATTGGCATATTCGGATGAAAATGCATATTCTATCTTTGAAACGATGAATGATAGAGGATGTAACTTGACATCTGTAGAAATGTTGAAAAGTTTTCTTTTGTCTAAGTTGCAAAATGAAAGGCAGAGGTTGGAGTGTAATGAGATTTGGAAGAGATCTATAGGAACTTTGGTTTCTTATGATAAGGATGCAGACTCTGAATTTATGCGAGCTTGGTTGAGAGGTCGGTATATCTCGTATTCTAAAGAGAGTAATGACTTTGATGTTATTGGTACGACCTTTCATCGTTGGGTTAAGTCTAATGTTAAAAAAATGGGGTTGAAGACTTCTAAGGATATTTATACCTTGATTTGTATTGAAATGCCTTTTTATACAGAAGTCTTTAATAAAATTAAAATGGCAGAAAAGAATATGCAAGATGATTTTTATGAAATGAATGCGCAGTCTACTTATGGTCTTGCGCCATCTTTGACTTACCCTCTATATTTTGCTGCAGTAAATATTACTGATGCTAAAGAAGAAATAGATAGCAAAATTAAGTTGTTGGTCAAGACAACTGATAGTTTTGTGGCAAGACGCTTGCTTGATGGTAAGACTATAGCCCAAGCTTCAATTAGAGGATTTTTGCAGGATTTTATTTCAAAAGTAAGAGGGTGTTCTTACCAAGAATTATGTTTAATAGCAAAGTCCTTTATAGACAGGTATGCAAATATTATAATGCCAGTAAAAGCAGATTCAGTTTATACTAATAAATTAGTACGTTATATGCATTATCGTGTAAATTTGTATTTAAACCGTTTGCAAGATAAAGAGTATTTGCTAACATACAATGATTGTCGTAGTTATCGACTTTATGGGTTAGATGGAAGTTACCCTGTTATTGAAAAAGGTAATAATATAAAGCCTGTATATGATATTTGTTTGGGAGACCAAAAAAATTTGAATTCAAATTTGTATAAGAAGATTATCTATGGAGTAAATGTAGATAATTTAGAGCTTCCATCTGAATTACGAAAATTATTAAATAAGAAAGGGGTTACAAAATATGAAGTCTTCAATTGGCTTTTGTGTGATATTTGGAAATTGTAACTTGATTTAAGTTCACTACTAATTAGATTAATTTGATGTTGCAAAGTCTGTATGTTTTATTTTGGATTGTTGAGACCAGCTTTTCGCACGTTATCAAATATTATGCCTTTCCCTTTGTGGAAAACAATATAAGTTCTTGTAAGAAATGAAGATTTTATTAGCAAATAAGTTTTATTACCGCCGTGGCGGTGATTGTATTTATATGCTCAATCTGGAAAAGTTGCTGAAGGCCCATGGGCATGATGTGGCGGTGTTTGCCATGGACTATCCGGAGAATCTGGATACGCCTTGGAAGAAATACTTTCCAAAGAATATGAGCAAATTGATGGCTTTTACCCGTCCGTTTGGGTCGCATGAGGTAAAGAGCAAATTTAAGAAACTGCTTGATGACTTCAAGCCGGACGTGGTACATCTCAACAATGTGCATACGCAGCTGTCACCGGTGATGGCAGAGTTGGCGCAGCAGCGGGGCATCAAGGTAGTGTGGACACTGCACGACTATAAGTTGCTCTGTCCTAGATATGACTGTCTGAAGAATGGTAATACCATCTGTGAGACTTGTTTCAAGGGCGACAAGAAGGCTTGTTTGGACAACAAGTGCATGAAAGGATCGAAGTTAGCTTCGTTCATCGGATTTAAAGAGGCTATCGTTTGGAACCGTGAGCGTTTGGAGGCTTCAACGGATGTTTTTATCTGTCCGAGCCAGTTTATGGCTGACAAGATGGTGCAAGGGGGATTCTCGAAATCGAAGATGCAGACACTTTGCAACTTTATTGATGTGGAGAAATGCAAATTTTCTTCCACAGATGGCACAGATGATGTTGAGCTTCTTCCGAAAAAGGAGGATTACTATTGCTTTATTGGGCGATTGAGCCATGAGAAAGGTGCAAAGACATTGATAGAGGCTGCCAACCAATTACCTTATAAATTGGTGATTATCGGTGGCGGTCCTCTGATGGATGAACTGAAATCAGTTGCCCATACCAATATCGAGTTCGTCGGTTTCAAGCAGTGGGATGACATCAAGCAACTTGTGGGCAAGGCTCGCTTCTCGGTGATTCCTTCGGAATGGTATGAGAACAATCCTTTATCAGTTATCGAGGCCCAATGCTTGGGAACGCCCGTATTGGGAGCCAATATCGGGGGAATACCTGAACTTACAGATTATACCTTTAGCAGTGGTAATATCGCCGATCTAAAGACGAAGATTGAGAAGATGTGGAACTCGGAGTTTGATTATCAACAAATAGCTTCGGATGCACAACATCGCTATGATGCTGAAACTTATTACGACAAGCTCATCAACATCTACAAGTAATAATCACAATTCATAATTGAACCGTTAAAAATCAAGGTTATGAATAAGCAATATCAGATACCATCATCTGTCGCATCCAAGCTGGAGCAAATCAAGCTCTATATGGGGACGCATAGTGTGACAGCCTTTGTTGGGGCAGGATTCAGCATGAATGCAGAAATCCCCAACAATGTGAGCATGAAAACATGGAATCAGCTTCGTGAGGTATTCTTGGACAAGTTATATCCCAACAACGAGGAAGACAAGAAGAATGATGCCAATGACGTGGTGAGGTTGTCTTCATTGATAGATGCGCAGTTTGGACATAACGAATTAGACAACATCTTGGAAGAAGCCTTACCAGACCAACTTATCCAACCGGGAAGATTGCATCGTTTGTTGGTGCAGTTGCCTTGGAAGGACATCTTGACCACCAACTATGACACCTTGATAGAACGTGCAGCCGGGCAAGTCATCAATGGGTTCAAACTGGTGACGAACAAGGAAACGCTGCTCTATCAGCCATCGCCTCGCATCATCAAACTGCATGGTAGTTTTCCAAATATCCGTCCGTATATCATGACGCAGGAAGACTACAGGCGTTATCCGACTGAACGCCCTGAGATGGTAAATACAGCAAAGCAGTGTTTCCTGGAAAGTCTGGTTTGTTTGATAGGCTTCTCTGGAGAAGATCCAAATTTCAGAGCTTGGATAGGATGGCTTAAAGATGTCATCGGGCAACAACGGATATGCCCTACCTATCTCATCACTTACAGAAAGGGATTCCATGATGCAGAGAAAGCCTTGCTGTCAAAGTTAGGAATAGACATCATCAACTTAGCTGAGGTTGGAGGTGTGGATGGTTATTATTCGGCATACGATTTTTTCTTGAATTATCTTAAAGAAAAGCCATCGGAATGGAATGGTAAAGTGAGCTTTGATCATCTTAGGGCAAAGGACTTGAATGAAGAGCAGTTTAAAGCGCATATAGCAGAGAAAATACAGAAGATGCGAGCTATCCGAGAAACTTATCCAGGTTGGCTTTTGCTTCCAAGAGCGCATGAAAAGGATTTTGAACGTCTAAATGAAGACATTGCCTTTATGGAAAGCGATTTCAAACGCATTACAGATGAAAAGACAAAACTTCAGTTCCTTTATGAGCTAAACTGGCGGTTGACGATTTCTGCGACGCCCAAGAAGCTTGGTTGGTTTGTAGATACCATCTCTGCGTATGTGGAACATTTGGATGACATGCCAAATGAGAACAAGAAAATGATGCAGCCCTTGATAATGTCATTGTTGGAGATGTGGCGCTATGATGGTGAGAACGAAAAGTTCTTGCAGCTATGTGATAAACTATTGAAAGATGACAAACAGATAATCCCTTCAAGGCATCTTTACTATCAACTAACATTGTTTTGGCTTGCCAAGTATAATAAAAACAAGGTGAAGGAATATTTGTCAAAATGGCAAGTGGATATAAGTGATTACCAGAATTGTCTTCAAAAAGCCAATATCCTGTATTTCGTTGGAGAAGCATTAGATGCCTACCAATTATTGGACAAATGTAAGAATGCAATTTGCAAATCCCTGTTGCAGAACAAGGAAGATTTATATGCAAAGTCTTGTCTGACGTATATTTTAAAGACAATGAGTTGGTGTGACAAGGACTCCAAAAGGAATAACACCGATGAGATAGAGACGGACAATATATCCAAGTTTGCTGAAGGAGAAAACTTTGACGAGCTGACGGAGAGATTGAGCGGAAAAGCATACGAGAACGAACCAACTCAGGGCTTTGTAAGGGAACACCTATTTGAAATAGGCAGTTACACCAACAGTTGGAAAATGGGATCAGCAGGGTTCGTACATGGCTATCTCTATCCTTGCAAATGGTGGATGCTTAAAGAAAGATTGGGAATGCCCATGTTTTCAATAAGTCAGAATTTCACAAAGTACAGCATTAGAACTATGTTTGAGTACTCGTGGAGTATGGCTTGGAATATGATGATGCTTTCCGCAAGCAGTAAGACTGTGGAAGAAGTATTGGGTAGAAAACAGCTTTCGTCATTGGCTGAAGAAAAAGCTAACGAATACTTTGATGCTTACATTACCTTGTTTGAAAATGCCGATATTCTAGAGAATAGTTGGGTTAACTATAAGGTGCTGAATCTATTGCCTACAATATTGGGAAGGCTATGCACAAAGGTAAGCCAAGACCGAGTGCTGAGGTTTGTAAAAGCAGCCTTGAAGTGGTCTCCGCATTTTGTGGATAAAGTATTGAAATATGCCTACGATTGTTTGGATAATTCAAACTTGGCAGTAATATGGTTGCTGATGATGTCGGAAAAGAATGTGGCGACAGATTATCAAAGAGCAGGGTATCCTTTCCCTGACCGATATATGCTCCATTTCGTCATCACAGACGCTATCAAGAAACGGATTATTGCAGGACTGAAGAGTGAAAAGAAAGAAGAAATCTTGCAAGCTATATTCTTCATGGAAGTGATATGGGAAAGAGAAGAACTGACAGAAGCGGACAGAACCGAAATTGTCAACGCAGTAAGAAAGATGAGAAATGGAGAGAATGTCATTTCAGAAGCCATACATACCTATTCATACATCGAAATGAATGATGAGGAACAAGAATCTGTTCTAAACAAATTGAATGAAGAGGTAAAGACTTTCTGCGAAACGACATATCAATTCAACCATACCTCTGAACCTTTCAGTCTATGGAACAAAGCACTTGACCAAATCAATATACTTCGCAAGTATATCTCGGAAGAACAGAAAAAGGATGTCCTGTTGCATTGCTGCGACATGATAGAATTGAATAAGGCAAGTTTTGAAAGGAACGACAGCAAAGAGTTCTTTGGAGGTTTGAGACAATTCACAAGACAAATCATCAGAACTTATCAGAGTCTTTTCATCGATGCGTCTTTGGATGGTTGGACAGATGAAGAATCCGTAAAAATCAGCGAACAAATAGATTGGCTGAGGGCAAAGGAATACAGATGTCTGCCAATGAAGGTAAAGATGCAAATGGGAAATCAACAAAACCTTGATAATGACATTGTTGGCAATATCCAAAGTGCCTTGTTTAGTAAAAAAGAAGATTTACAGGTTGAAGGAGTGAAGGCTTTCTTAGTCTTGAAAGATAAAGGAGGGGATGTTAATGGAATACTAAGATATATCTTTGAGAATTTTGCATTGGCGGATAGCTCTGCTTATAAAGAGTTACTGATACTCTTCGCAAGTTTAATTATAAGGGATTATGAGGACAACGATTTCCAACAACATACCAAAGATTTTTTAAACCATATTCACCGAGATTGTGATAACTATGGGTTGGAAACTGATGCTTTATCTGATTTGCAGCATTATGCAAACTATGTGGCTGGAGCTTTGTCTATAAAAAATCCAGATATAAATCCTCCGAAATTCAACAAAGAAGAATCAGGGTTTAATGATGTTGTTGTCGGCTTCGACAAGGGTATTGAAGTGGCACAACGCAAGAATGTTTAAAATTTAAAATACAAAAATATATTATGTCAGAAAAGAAATTAAATGGTACTGTCATTGTAACTTATCGTTGCAATGCGCGTTGTTCAATGTGTAATCGTTACAAGGCTCCTTCTAAACCAGAGGAGGAAATCTCTATAGAGACTATTAAGAAGCTGCCTAAGATGTACTTTACCAACATCACAGGTGGTGAGCCTTTTATCCGTACGGACTTAAAGGACATCGTACGTGAGCTTTATAAGAAGAGCGACCGTATCGTGATCTCTACCAACGGCTTCTTCACCGACCGTATCATCGACCTGGCTAAGGAGTTTCCACAGATTGGTATCCGTATCTCTATCGAGGGTTTGGAGAAGACCAACAATGAAATCCGTGGCTTGAACAATGGTTTCAACCGTGGCTATACTACCCTGAAGAAGCTCTGTGAGATGGGATTGAAGGATGTGGGCTTCGGTATGACCGTTCAGGACAAAAACGCTCCTGACCTCGTGCCTCTCTATGAGTTGAGCAACAAGATGGGTATGGAGTTCGCTACCGCATCGCTCCATAACTCATTCTACTTCGTAGAGGCTAAGAACATCATTCACGACCGTCCGATGGTAGCTAAGAACTTCGAGAACCTGGTGAACGAACTGTTGAAGTCTAACTCTCCAAAGAAGTGGTTCCGTGCTTACTTCAACCATGGACTCATCAACTATATCTATGGTCAGAAGCGTCTCTTGCCTTGCGATATGAGTTTCGATACCTTCTTCATTGACCCATACGGTGATGTGATGCCATGTAATGGTACCAAGGACAAGGAGGTGATGGGTAACCTGAACCGCCAGACTTGGGATGAGCTTTGGAGTTCTCCAGAGGCTGAGCAGGTTCGCAAGAAGGTAAGACATTGTGACAGAAACTGCTGGATGATTGGTTCTGTTTCTCCTGCGATGCATAAGTATATCAAGACTCCAGCCCTGTGGGTGGCTAAGCACAAGCTGAAGAGCCTGCTCGGTATGAAGTACTCTATGTATGAGAACCCTATCTGCTGCGAATATCGTGATGGTAAGGTAACCAAGGAACAGCTTGACAAGCTTTCTACCTGCGATATGAATGCGGTGGTAAACAATGGTCTTTCTGCCGATTCAAAGGAGGCTTTGAAGGGCAAGCGTGGCGAGGACATCGTGAACGCTGATGTGGCTAGCCAGGGTTATGAGGCTACCAAGAAGGAAACAGATAGAAATATCGAAATCAAGTAATCGACGGAATGGGTTAGCAGGATTCTGTTTAGTTAGGTGTTCTGCTAATCTGTTTTTGATGATAGAAATAATACAGAATAATTAATATAATAATGTTTTTAAATTATCTATTGACAGCATTGGCTCCGCTTATTGGGGGGGGTAATTTTATAATAGGCAGTAAGATAGAAAGGGGAACTTTCTTTTCGAAAGATTATACTTCAATGTTGAAAGGCGTTTGTTGTTTGATTGTAATTTATGTACACTTTCATGGTGCTTATACAAATACTTTACAGGATGCTATTGGAAGCTTTGGTTATATTGCTGTAACACTTTTCTTCTTGATTTCTGCATACGGAATGATGCTGAGTTCTGAGCGGAAGAAAAATTATCTCAATCATTTTTGGCGAAATCGGTTGATAGCTTTGTTGATTCCGTGTTTATGCGTCAATTTGCTAGGTATAGCATTAAGTTTTGCAGAAGGAAGTTTTGAATGGCATGCTATATATCAAATTAATGGATATGTTAAAGTCCTATTGCAATTTTGTTTGTGGTTTTATATCATAGAGTTTTGTAAGCGAAAGTGGTTCCCAAAGAAGCATCAGTTGGGAGATAGTATACTGATAGCAGGCATTGTGATTTCAAGTATCTTCTTATACTTGTTCATATATGATGATTCGAGTTCTACAGCTGGTTGGTGCTTTGAAAGGATGGGATTGGTTTGGGGTATATTACTAAATCGATATTATCAGTCCTTTGTAAAATGGATGGACTCACATCGATGTATAAAAGCTGTGATACTTTGTGTGATTAGTGCAGTGTTGGGCATAACCTATTTAAAGTTTAAGCTGGTTTGGTTTTGGGGTGCTTATTTGTTGAAAATCGTACTCGGATTATTCATCATTCTTTTCTTATTTACTGCTACGTCTAATAGAAAAATTGGCAACCGCTTTGGTTTGTGGCTTGGAAACATATCTTATGAAGTGTATCTTAGTCATGGAATGGTTATGGGATTTCTTGCTTACGCAATGTCCGAATTATCTTCTGGTATGTTTATTCTGATAACGGTAGTTGCAACATTGATATTAAGTTATTTTGTGCATAGCATAGATAAGATTATTGTGAAAAAGCTAAGAGTTTAATAAAATGAAAATAATTGTAACAGGTACACGTGGTATCCCGAATATCATGGGTGGCGTGGAGACGCATTGTGAGGAATTGTTCCCTAGAATGGTGGAGCGTGGGTATGACGTGACGCTGATTCGTCGCTCGAACTATGTGAAGGATGACTTGCATGAATGGAAAGGAGTGAAACTGGTGACGATTCCTTCTCCTAAGAAGAAGAGTTTCGAGGCTATCATCCATACTTTCCGTGCCATCAATGAGGCGAAGAAGTTGGGTGCAGATGTATTGCATATTCATGCCATCGGTCCTGCCTTGCTGGTTCCATACGCCAAATTGCTGGGCATGAAGGTGGTGTTTACACATCATGGTCCTGACTATGACAGGGACAAGTGGGGATTTGCTGCCAAGACTATCCTGAAGATGGGTGAGCGTATGGGCTGTATGTTTGCCGATGATGTCATCGTCATCTCGACTGTCATCAAGAATCTCATTGCCCGTAAATATGGAAGGACGAAGAATGTACACCTTATATATAATGGTGTCTCTGAGCCTGAGATCTGCGACTATCCTGAATATTTCAAGGAACTGGGGATAGAGAAGGGAAAATATATCCTGGGTATGTGCAGATTTGTGCCTGAGAAGAACCTGCATCATCTGGTAGAAGCGTATAGACAGTTGATAGTTAAGAATAAAAAGTTAATAGAGCAGGGCTTCAAGCTGGTGCTGGCTGGTGATACGGATTTCGAGGATGAGTATTCGTTGGGATTGAAGCAGATGGCAAGGGAGAATGGTGTGGTGCTTACTGGCTTTATCAAGGGCAGAAAGCTTCATTCGTTGTTGACGAATTGCCGTTGCTATTGTCTCCCTTCTTCGCACGAAGGTTTGCCGATTGCCCTGTTGGAGGCGATGAGCTATGGGGTAAAGGTAGTAGTAAGCGATATTCCTGCGAATCTGGAGGTTGGCTTACCAAAGGATGATTACTTCCATTGTGGTAACGTGGATGAACTTTCGGAAAAGCTCGGAAAGATTATCGAGGCCCCATTGCAGCATGTGAATTACGACATGAGCAAGTATGATTGGGACCGGATTGCTGATGAAGTAGGAGGAGTGTATCAAGGGTTGAAGAAATGATGATACAGGATTTTTATACCATTCTTCAATCTGCCATAGGAAAAACGGTTCAATTATCCCATACGCTTTCTGAAAAGGAATGGAATGAGATCTTTGGATTAGCCAAGAAGCAGGCGCTTGTTGGGATTATGTTTGAAGGTGTTGAGCGTTTGCCACAAGAGCAATGGCCTCCAAGAAATGTGGTCTTGCAATGGGCGATGATGGTAGAAAGTATCAAGCGGCGGAACCGACAGACTACTGATGTTTGTCTTCGATTAACCGAAGTGCTAGGCAAAGATGGCTTTGAAACTTGTATATTGAAAGGACAAGCCAATCATGTGTATTATGATGGCTTGAACTCGGAACATTCCCTAGGGCAGTTAAGAATCTGCGGTGATGTAGATGCCTGGATTTGGCCAAAGGAAAAGACTAAGCATCCTGTAAAGTCTATTATTGATTATTGTCAAAGCAAGAAAATCCTATTATCCTTATGCCATTTGCATGCAGAGGTGAAACCTGTGAATGGAGTTCCTGTTGAGATTCATTTTCGTCCTTCGTTCTTGAATGCTCCTTGGAGTAATCTATGCTTTCAGAAGTTATTCAAGTCTGCAGTTTTTGAAAATAAGGAAATTGATGAATGTGGAACGATTAAGAAACTGCGAGTTGACTATGACTTAATCTTCCAGATGAACCACATTTACAGGCATCTGTTGGATGAAGGTGTTGGTATGCGACAGATTCTTGACCTTTATGTTCTTCTGAAAGCATATCAGAATGAACGGCAAGGTCAATCTGAGATGATGAATGTTGATGTACTGATGAAACATATCAGTGATTGTGGTATGAAACGCTTTGCATCAGCTTTGATGTTTGTACTTCAAGAAATATTCGGTCTTGATGATGAAGAACTATTGTGTCCTGTTTCGGAAAAACATGGAGTATTTCTCATGGAAGAGATGATGGCTGCTGGAAACTTCGGACATTATGATGAAAGGATGAAGACTTTAGCTGTAAAGAAAGGAAAGCTCTCTTATCAGCTGCAGAAAGCGCAACGTCGTTTCAAAAGGAATCTCAGATTCTTGACAAGTTATCCAGAAGAGGTAATTTGCGAGCCTTTGGCTAGAATTTATCACTTTATTTGGAGAAAGCTTGCTTTATATAGATTTTAAAAATCTACGGGCGAACGATTCATTCTCCTTTGTAATTTTGAGACACTTTTGAGAATGGATTTTTGTAGCCCTTTTTGACTATATTCAAATCAATTATAAACATAAAATGGAAGTAATAAAGACAGATATTGAAGGCGTGCTCATCATTGAGCCTCGCCTGTTTAGAGATGCTCGTGGCTATTTCTTCGAGAGCTTCAGCGAGCGTGAGTTTAAAGAGAAAGTGGAGCCATTGGTTGGTTACAAGGTAGAGTTCTGCCAGGACAACGAGAGCATGAGCAGTTATGGTGTGATGCGTGGCTTGCATTTCCAGAGACCTCCGTTTACCCAGAGCAAGCTGGTGAGATGCGTGAAGGGTAGAGTGCTGGATGTTGCCGTGGATATCCGTAAGGGTTCACCGACATACGGTAAGCATGTGGCTGTGGAACTGACTGAAGATAATCATCGTCAGTTCTTTATTCCTAAGGGCTTTGCTCATGGCTTTGCTGTATTGTCTGAAACTGCGGTATTCCAATATAAGTGTGATAACTTCTATCACCCTGAGGCTGATGGGGGTATCTCGATATTGGATGAATCACTCGGGATTGATTGGCGCATTCCTACGGAACACGCTAATCTTTCGGAGAAAGATACGAAACATGAAGTATTGAAGGACTTTGAAAGTCCTTTTGATTTCTAAAATCATCCCGTCCTTCTTTACCATTAAAGAAGGCTCCACATCTCTCACCAAGCCTCTCTCTTGCCCGAAGAGAGAGGATGTAACCGCCCTCCGGTGCTCGGAACCGCTTCGCTTTATGGTTGGCGGACCATCAAAGGTCTTCGCCATATTTTGCGGGATGGGACCGCCTGGGGAAAGTTTTTTTACAGGGTTATCAGTTTAAGTGGAGTTTTGAGGAAGCGCTTGCTGACTGGTTCGAAGATAATGACAGACAAGGTTTGAAATAATAAATAATAATTATATGAAGGGAATCGTATTAGCAGGTGGTAGCGGTACGCGTTTGTATCCTATCACAAAAGGTATCAGCAAGCAGCTGATTCCTATCTTTGATAAACCGATGATATATTATCAATAACAAAGCTACTGTATTTGGCTATCGTGTAAGTGATCCTGAACGATATGGTGTGGCAGAGTTTGATGAGTAAGGCAATTGCCTGAGTATCGAAGAGAAGCCTCAGCATCCAAAGAGCAATTATGCTGTAGTGGGCTTATACTTCTATCCTAATAAGGTGGTGGAAGTAGCTAAACATATCAAGCCTTCTGCTCGTGGTGAGTTGGAAATCACAACCGTAAACCAGGAGTTCCTGAAGGATAAGCAGCTGAAGGTACAGACCATGGCAAGAGGATTTGCCTGGCTTGATACCGGAACCCATGATTCCCTTTCTGAGGCATCTTCCTTTATCGAAGTCTTAGAGAAGCGCCAAGGCTTGAAGGTTGCTTGTTTGGAAGGTATTGCTTATCGCCAAGGTTGGATAGATAGTGATACGTTGCGTGAGAATGCTCAGCCAATGTTGAAGAATGACTACGGCAAGTATCTTCTTTCAATTCTAGAGGAGAAAGATCAAACATTAAAAAAGAATTTAGAATATTAATTTTTTGGAACACGAATCTTACGAATAACACGAATATAGAGGTTATAGTTTCTCCTGAATGATTCGTGTAATTTGTGTTTGAATATATACATTGATTAGAATGAAGAATATCATTATCACGGGCGGTGCTGGTTTCATCGGCTCACACGTAGTAAGGCTTTTCGTGAACAAATATCCTGAGTATCACATCATCAACCTCGACAAGTTGACTTACGCAGGTAATCTGGCTAACCTCAAGGACATCGAGGACAAGCCTAACTATACTTTCGTTAAGGGTGATATCTGCGATTTCGACCTGATGTTGAAGCTGATGCAGGACTATCAGGTGGATGGCATCATCCATCTCGCTGCCGAGAGCCATGTAGATAGAAGTATCAAGGATCCATTCACTTTCGCTCAGACCAACGTGATGGGAACCCTGTCTCTGCTCCAGGCGGCAAAGATTTACTGGGAGAGTCTTCCTGAAGGATACGAGGGTAAGCGCTTCTATCATATCTCTACCGATGAGGTGTATGGTGCCTTGCAGATGACTCATCCTGAGGGTATTCCTGCTCCTTTCACTACCAAGGCATCCAGCGATAAGAACCACGAGGCTTATGGCGAGGAGTTCTTCCTGGAGACTACCAAGTACAATCCTCACTCTCCATATTCTGCATCCAAGGCAAGCTCAGACCACTTCGTCCGTGCTTTCCACGATACATACGGTATGCCTACCATCGTGACCAACTGCTCTAACAACTACGGTCCATACCAGTTCCCTGAGAAGTTGATTCCGCTGTTTATCAACAATATCCGTCATCGCAAGCCATTGCCAGTATATGGTAAGGGTGAGAACGTGCGCGACTGGTTGTATGTGGTAGATCATGCCCGTGCCATCGATATGATTTTCCACAAGGGTAAGATAGCCGAGACCTATAACATCGGCGGTTTCAACGAGTGGAAGAACATCGATATCATCAAAGTGGTAATCAAGACTGTTGATAGATTGCTCGGTCGCCCTGAGGGTGCTGACTTGGATTTGATTACTTATGTAACAGACAGAAAGGGTCATGATATGCGTTATGCCATCGATTCTCGCAAGCTCCAGAAGGAACTCGGCTGGGAGCCATCTCTCCAGTTTGAGGAGGGTATCGAAGAAACCGTAAAATGGTATCTCGAGAACCAGGAATGGATGGATCATGTTACTTCTGGGGAGTATCAGAAGTATTATGAGGAGATGTACAAGAAGTGATAACTTGTGAATGATGAAATGACACAAACATCAGCCATTTTTCTGTTTTTAAGATACTGCCTTGAAGATAAGGTTGACCTAAGTATGGTTGTCTCCAATATGGATTGGCGACAACTATATAGCTTTGCGACAAAACAAACAATTATTGGAATCTGTTTTGATGGCATAAAGCGATTGAGTGAGGAATATCCTGAGGAGTTAAAGAAAAATCCGATAGAAAGGGACTTGCTGATGACTTGGATGGGAGTGTCGCAACAAATTCGCCGACAGAACATGAAGGTGAATGGAGTTGCTGCTAAACTCTATTCTATGCTCAGAGAGGATGGACTTAGGTGCTGCATTCTGAAAGGACAAGGGAATGCCTTGATGTATCCAAATGCGTATTCTCGTAATCCTGGGGATATTGATGTATGGGTGAATGCAAGCCATGAACAGATAACGGAATATGCCAAGAACCATTTCGAACTTGGGGATGATATAAGGTATCAACATATAGAAACTTCTGTAGATGGAGTACCGGTAGAGCTGCATTTCTTCCCTTGCACAATGAATAATCCTATCTATAATGCACGTTTGCAGAAGTGGTTCAAACGGAATGCGGATTTGCAATGCTCAAATGTTGTTAGTCTGCCAGACGGTATTGGAGAAATCGCAATACCAACAACAGCATTTAATGTTGTTTATCAGCTGACGCATCTGTATCACCATTTCTTTGATGAAGGGATTGGAATGAGGCAAATCATTGACTACTACTTTGTGGCATCAATGTTAAATGTTAATTGTGAAATGTTAACTTGGTTGCAGAAGGATTTGAAGCATTTGGGATTATGGAAGTTTGCAAGGGCGGTGATGTATGTGCTGCATGAGGCATTGGGACTATCTGGGGAGAAGATGATAGCTCCGATGGATGAAAAGCGAGGAAAGTTGTTGCTGGCAGAGATACTGAATGGTGGTAACTTCGGAAAGCACTTCACCAAATATGGGCATTTTACACAACAAGGAATGGCAAAGAAATACTTCCTAAAGATATGGAGAAATATGCACTTCGTGAGATATTATCCTGCAGAGGCTTTAAGTGAGCCTTTTTTAGAACTTGGCACTTCTTCTGGAGGATGAAGATTAAGAGATAACGATATATCGGGCGAATGGCTCCTTATCTCCTTTTTAATGAAGCTACTTTTTTGTGAAAGAATTTAGTAGCCGATTCTTAGAAAAAGAAACTTTAAAATAATATACGTATGACAGCATTAGTATCAGTAATGAATAAGCACGCTGTTGTAATAGCGGCAGATAGTGCAATAACTGTAACAACTCCCTATGGGCATAAGGTTATAAATAGTGCAAACAAAGTTTTTGCTCTATCTAAGTATCACCCTGTTGGAATCATGTTTTGTGGTAATGCTAATTTTATGAGTACTCCTATAGAGGTTATTGTAAAATTGTATAGAAAGCAATTGAAAGATAGATGTTTTGCAACGATTTCTGAATATTTATCTGATTTTCTAGGGTTTATTAAGAATAACCATTATTTTTGTTCTGCAGAAATGCAAAATGCAAATATGGAGAACGAGATAGAAAATTTCTATACGCTGATCCTTAAGATAGCAGCAAATACTGCAAATGAAAAGAAAAGTTTATTTCTAAACGAATTTATTCTGCAGCTAAATAGTATTGTTGTTAATTCTTGTGAGAATTGTACTTCATTTCAGAATTTTCTAGAAAAAGACTTCGTTCAATCCATCAAGGGACATTGCGCAAAAATAATAGCTAAACATGAAGATGTATTTGGAGATAATGCTCCTCTGAAAAGACTCTTTATTAAGGCTTTTGCTAAATTTGTAGCTCATGGAAATAGTAATTTCGCTAATGAAACACAGATTGTAGTTGTAGGGTATGGGGATAAAGAAATATTTCCTTCTCTTCGTTCTGTGTGTTTATATTGGGGATTTTATGAATATTTTCGTTATAACAGTTATATTTCAGCTGGTATTACAGAAGATAATTCTGCATCAATTTGTAGATTTGGGCAAACTGATATAATCAATACTTTCATAAATGGAATCAATGACAACCTGAAAAAAGCTTTATATGATATTTTTGGAAATTTTACTTCTCAATTGAAAAATCTGATGATAAATAATGTTGATACTCAATACTCTAAAGATATTATAAATTCGGCAATTGATGAAGGTAAACTGGTTGCTACATTGGGTGCAACATTGGATAATATCATTAGAGAAACGTCAATAGCGCCTTTGATGAGTTCTTTAGGCATATTAGACAAAGAAGATATGGCAGAACTTGTTGAAAGTTTAATTTCTATTACTCACTTGAATCGGCGTATTACTATGTCTGAAGAAGGAGTTGATGGTCCTATCGATGTTGCCATTATATCTAAAGGGGATGGTTTTGTATGGAAAAAACGTAAGCACTATTTCAAACCAGAGTTAAATCAGATGTTTTTTGATAATTATTTTAGGAGTTAAAGGTATGGTTAATATTTTGAATCTTGCTGAAGTACAAGAACAGAAGCAAATTGATGAGATAACAAAATGTATTGTTGATTCTTTAATCAATGAAGTGGAAAAAAGTCTTTCTAAAACAAAGGTAGAAAGATGATCTGCTTAAAACTGTTTCATTAAATAAGTAATAACTATGTATATTGAAATTTGGGTATTTGTATTATCACTATTGGCAGCCTTACTGGTAGGTGGATTGATAGGTTATTTGTGTCGTTTTGGCATTGGTAAACTATGGTCATGTTTGAAGTCTCTTGGTGTGAGCATTCGTAATCGCTTGGTGGATTACTGGTATATGCTGGTCTTCCTTGCAACAACGATTTATGTTTTGGCAAATTTCAAGGTTTGCATAGACTTGTCGTTTACTGAAGATTTTAATGGCAATAATCTTATATTCCTATTTTGGCTAGTATTGATTATATTTCCTATGTTCGATAGTTTCGAAGGATTTGGTATCAGTATCAAGAAGAGGAAACAAAATAAAGAAGAAGACTTCTTGACAACTGAATACCATAATAATTTGATTCATGCTCAAAAGGAAGGAGGTAATCATGAATAATGGAATTTATAGAGTTATCCAGGAGGGAACTTCTCTTATGGGGAACCAATATCTTAATGAGGAAATGGTTAGAACATGGCTTGAATACTCATTGAAAATGCTTGATTTAGTTTGTGGCAACACTTTTATAAAATATCAATATTCTTCGTTTGCATTTCAAGTTATGAATTCTCCAATTACGCCTTTTCAGAAATTGAGTAAGTGTGTGGAGTATTTGATAAAGGTAGCATCGATGATTTAAGTAAAGGGCAAAATATTAAGTGAATAAGTCTTTCTTCAGATGATAATTTATGGAAAAAAATGATATTATAGAAAATACAGGACATGATGCAAAAGGAGCAAAAGGTTTTGATTATCAGTTCCTTTATTTTATAAATCGGCTGTTGAAAATGGCCGATAAAAGAGACGACGTTTCCTACGAAAAGTATGATGATGTTTCTATGTCCTCAGAAGAAGGCCTTGTATATTTCCAGTTGAAACATACTATTGGGGGGCGTAATCAAAAAACTGTTAATCTTAGCTTGCGAGATTATGACTTGTGGAAGACCTTAGCGGTTTGGATAGATATAACCAACAAACAGGATGAAGATAAGCGGATTGACTTTTTGGAAAGTAATAGTTTTGTCTTGGTAACAAATAAAAATCCCGTAAACAATCCTTTCTGGATGGAATTGCAGAAATATCAAAAAGGTGAAATGTCCTTTGATGAGTTGAAGAAATTTTATAAAAAAGTCTATGATGAGACGGGAGAATCCAAACGGAAGGAGGTAAATGACCAAAAAGGAAAAACGACAAAGGGTTATATAAAATGTCTCATTGATTTTGATTATGCTGACCAATTGTTGAAATCTATGAGTGTTTGTTTTGAACCAGATTTGAAAAAAGAGATTCTTGAGTCATTGGAACTCAACAAGAATATTCCCCACAAAAATGTGGAAGAGGCTTATCAAGAGCTCCTTGGGCTGATTAGAGATAAATACTATTCAGACCAAAAGGATTCCTATACTAGGGAGGAATTTTCCAAAGTTTTTGACAGAATCTGTCAAAAATACAGAGAACGTAAGTTTACTTTTAAGAGGAATACAATGACGAAGCTTCCTCCTCATTTGGAAGATCAAGTATTCATAAAGCAGTTGATGGATGTAGAAGATATTTCTCTTGAAGATGATCCTTTAATTGTTGAATACACAATGGAAAAATTTGATTATATCAATAGTATTAGAGTTGCAACTAAAAATGATGATGTTTCGGAAGAAGAAGTTGAAAACGTCAGAGCTGATGCTGTAAGATATTGGCGTCAGAAATATAAACATTATATGGGACGTATCAATCCTGATGACAATGACAAAATTATAGAGAAAGCAAGCGACCTCTTAAATGATATAAGGGACAAAAATATATATTTTGTAGAGAAAGAAATAGAATCATATTTCTCTAATGGTTGCTTTTATTATCTCTCAGACAAAGACTCAGAACATGAACCGCAAATTGGCTGGCGACCTGGATGGGAGGAAAAATACAAAAACAATGGATAGACTATATAATAATGAGGCTATAGTGGGAAGTGTTATTTTGTTGTTGCTTAATAGCGGCGATATGGAGATGGCACGATTGAGCATAGTGGTTCCCATGATTATCAATGATAAGCTAAGAAATCGTTTATCAAGGTATACGGATAATACAATCGTTGAAAATGTAAAGCATTGCTATGCAGATTTGACATTGAACAGAATTTACCAAGAACTGCTGATTATTGAAATCAACAGTTTGGTTATGTTGAGTCAAGCTGATTTGCTTTTGGTGACAAAAGACAAGATTTCATTAACAGATAATGGTAAGGAGGTTATAAAAGAGATTAGAAAGAACAATAGTAAACGCTTGAAGCGTATACTTAAAGTATATAATTTGATTTTGAATCGTGTAAATCAAGTAAGCACAGAACAATTGTATAAATCATTAAACATAAAGCTATGAATTTTTATATAAGGCAAATAAAATTATGGTTCAAACAAAATGTGGAGCCAAAGGTCTATGAGTTTGTACCTAACAAGATAAATGTAATTACAGGAGATTCTTCAACGGGCAAGTCTTCGATTTTGCGAATCATAGACTACTGTCTGTTGTCGGAACGCTCTACCATTGTGGAGGATGTAATCAATCAGAACGTTAAGTGGTATGGGCTTGCTTTTACTCTGAATAGTGTTGATTATGTGATAGCTCGAAAAAATCCTCAAAATGAAACACCAGAGCAACAAATGTTTTTCTCAGAAGGGAAAGAATTCCCTGATGAGTTACAGGCAAATACCAATCGAGGAGAGTTGTTGTTGAAATTTAATGAGTTATTCCAAACTCCTAAAGCTACATTTAGAATAGATAAAAAGAAAACTGAAGTGAATTTGAATTTCCGTCATTTTCTGATTTTCTCTTATCTTACAGAGGACATCATTGCTACGATGAATACTTACTTTGATTCTAATTTCTTTGGCTCAAAAATTGATTTTGATTATTTTCTTGATGATTTCATCAAAATAGCTTTGGGTATAGAGGATGCAAAACAGGATGAACTCAAGAAAAAGTACGCAGAAGAGAAGAAAAAGATGGAGGCTGAATACAAGAAACGTGAGGACTATGCAAAGAAAAAGCAGACGTATGCGAAAACGCTTCTTCGTTTAAAAGACAAATTTGTATCTTTGGGTTTGGGAGAAAACAGTTTCTTTAATGATGTTGATTTTATGCTCAGAATTGTAAAACAGGGCCTTCAGAAATTTGAGCAATATAGCGATAATGACAAAATAATGAAGGATTTGGATGCTCTGAAGGAAAAGCGAAAGACGTTGACTTCCCAAATCGCCAAATACAATAGTTTGAAGAGAGAATATGAGCGTTATCAAAATCTTTCCAAAGAGCAAGGTGATAGTTTGGTGCCATTGAATTTTCTGAATAAACATATTGAGGAAGTGTTGGATTATGAAGATACGAAATTGCTTGTGCAGAATCTGAGAGACTCCTTGCTGAAAATTAAAGAAACCTGTGAACAAAAAATTGAACTACCTGAAAACTTTGAGCAGCACTACAAGGATTTGATAGCGCAAAAACAGGCTGTTGATTCCAAAATTGCACGGATGGACAAGCTGTCAAAAAATACCGCTAGTGTGAGATGGATGCATGAGGCTGTGAAATTGAGAGTAGAATTTGAAAATTTGAAGGAGCCAAAGTTCAAGGGATTAACGGATTCAGAATATATCAATTTACAGGATGAGGTAAATGACTTAAGCGATAAGATATCCAGATTTATTTCAAATAAATCCGAAATTGAAGCAGGTTTGGATGATGCTATCAACAAATACTATGGTTCGCAAATAGGTATATCTGCATCCTATAATTCTTGTCGCCCGCATTTTAATATTGAAGAGCGAATGTTGATGTTGAAGAGCCCGGATTCAAAATTCTATAAGCGCAACGTGGGTAGTAAATCAAACTATATGTTTATGCACTTATGCTTCTTTTTAGGACTTCATGACTTCTTGTTACAGCAGAACAATTCATTCGTTCCGAATTTTTTATTTATAGACCAGCCAAGTATTCCTTATTATGCAGATAAAACCAAGCATAATGAAAATATCCAAAATGATGATGAGAAGAAGTTGCGTGATGCCTTCTGCTTAATGAATCGTTTTATGGATACTATTGTCGGCTTGAAGAAACAGAACTTTCAGATAATTATGATAGAACATGCAGACAGTAAATACTGGGATAATTTTAATTATTTTGAAACTCGATATGGGTTTACTGAAGACAAAGACTTTGGTTTAATTCCTGAAATTTTAGCACGAAAATCATGAAAATTAAATTAGGTAATATAGCGTATGCTGTTGTTCAGATGGTTGGCAACAAAACGAATGGTGAAGGTGTTGCATTCTCATCAGAAAAGATTAATTTGTGTGATATTAAAAGCATTCTCTTTGAATTATTTGATAAATCGCTGAAATATGATGACCTAAAGCGTTTGGACTTTGTTGGCGGAGTGCAACTAAATCCTGTTTACAATTTCGTGTCATCCATTTTTGAAGACGAGAATTCTTTTATACAAGAAGCTAATAATTTAGCTACTTATCTCTATCAGCAAAGCCTTCATCCTTCAATCAAGAATGGAGAGTTTTACGTGATGAAGATTAATGATTGTATAGTAGATGGGGACAAGGTTGATGCCGTAGGTTTGTTTAAATCGGAACTTCATGATACTGTTTTAAAAGTTGTCAATAATAGCAATGGAATACAGATAATCCCTGAAAACGGAATGAGTTTGAAGAAACTGGATAAAGGTTGTGTTGTGTTCAATAAGAACCGCAATGACGGCTACGTCGTTGCGGTACTGGATAGCAATACTCATGATGCCAATTATTGGACGGATGCTTTTCTTCATGCCGTATCATACAAGGATAGTTATCATGATACAATGAACTATATTGACTTTTGTAAAGGCTTTATGGCAAGTGAAACTATGGAGACCGTATGCAAAGCAGATAAGGCTATTATGATGAATAAGGCTATAGAAACATTGAAAAGTTCGGAAGAATTGGATTTCTCGTCTTTTGTCAATCAGGCTTTTGGTGAAAAAATGAAAGGCCAGATAAACGCATTTAAAGAAGACTATGAACTTTCTCAGACAAAATTGCCAGATACCATATTACCTTCAAAAGCAGCCGTAAAGAAACAGGCTACAACTAAAATTACAACAATAAAACTAGATAAGAACTTTGATATTAAAGTCAAAGGTGTCAAAGCCTTGTTGGAGCAAGGCTATGATGAAAATAGAGGTATGAAATTTTACAAACTTTATTACGAAGAGGAAAAGTAAAAAAGTATTATGCTGAAATTCAAGTTGATAGGTAAATGTTGGCAGAATGCAGTTGGGGAGTCAACTGACGGAGCAGATTTCTTTCCTTGCTCATCATGACGATAGTGAGTGGTGGTGTAGCTTCGTTATGTATGGGATACATTGCTGATACCACAGCCAGCATAGCGATTTCCTTTCTCATACCGCTGGTATGTTATGGGGTGATTGGAGGGTATGTTGCAATGCCTAGATACTCATCAACTGGTGTAAAGAGAGACTGAAAGATTTACATATGGGCGAAAGGCTTCCATCCCTTTTAATTACAAGCGACTTTTAGGGATGGGGGCTTTGTAACCTTTTTTGTTTTATAACCATAACATTGCTATGATACATCTTTGTTACGTATATATTGAGTCCTACAAAAAGTTACGTCAAGTAGGCATTGTAATAGATTCTCATTATCAATATGATCTTGATATTCAAAGTAAATGCTTGACAATAGACGACAGATCTTCTATTCCAAATAACTTTTGGGGAGTAGGCATCCATTCACTATCTGCTATAGTTGGAGGAAATGGTGTTGGCAAGAGTACCGTGTTGAGATTCATCCTTGAAGCTGTCATTGAAGGTTCTGCTGCAAATGATCATATGCGAGGATGTATAATCTTTGAGATGAATGGTGAGTTATACAAATACAGTCTCAACTATAACTTAAGAGTCATTGGTGATGGTGGTATCCATATTATAGAATCTGAAAAAGAAAGCATTAATACTTTTTTCTATAGTGGTCATTTTTCTCCTCTATTTGATTCTGTTGATTTGAGAACTGTAGAATTGGCAGGTATGTATAATGCAACGGACAATTTCAGACTTATAAAAGACCTGCAGGATTATTCTAATATTGACACCATTCGCTTGACAAATGACATGCGATCTCATCTGTTTGCTTATCAGGCTCAAAACAATTATAGAATCTGCTATTTGTTGAGTCAACAACAGGTTAGAGATTGTTTGAATGACTTTAACTTCCCAAAGTACATTATCATAAGTGCCAACCCCTCTGGCTTGAAAACTGTACAAGTTAATTATGCTGGGCAGTTCAATGGTTATCAGATACCAAATTTTAAAAGAATTAGCACCTGCTTTAAAGATAACATGATTGCATACCTGATATATTGCAATTTGGTTAATTCTGTGGCTGATCAGACTATTGTAAGAACTGAAGCGTGCGATTTTCTGGTAAAATGGTGTGATGCTTATAATGAAAATACACGTGGTATACTGAATTTCTTCCGTCATTATATAGATAATGAACCAATAGATGGTAATCTAAGGTATTTTCTGCATAATATATATTTGTGTTTGGAAACATTAGACAATATATGTTCATTTGATGATAACATCGGCTATTATATAGATATTAGAAACGATGGCGAAAGGTTATACAGCTTAGCTGAACAGATATTAGCTGATCGTATGTTTTTAACTGCCAGATTCTTTGATATGTCCTATAGCCATACTTTATCTGATATAACCGTGTTAAGTTCTGGTGAACAGGAATTGCTAAACCTCTTTTCGAGGTTATATCATGCGGTAGTTACGGTACCTAGGAAATTTGATAATTTGCGCATCCCTTCTTTACTATTACTGGATGAAGCTGAAATTGGATTTCATCCAGAGTGGCAAAGACAATATGTTAATCAACTTTGTAAGTTTATCCGACTGCTATTGGTTCCCGCAGGGCATAATTTTCAAATTGTCCTTACCTCTCATTCTCCTATTATATTGTCTGATATACCTAAATGCTGTACCAATTTTCTAAAAGAAGAGCAAGGATATGTAGTGAATAATAGTGAAGAACAATCCGAAACATTTGCTGAAAATATATTCAATCTGTATCGTAGATCGTTTTTCATGGAAGATGGACTTATTGGCCAGTTCGCATATAACAAAATTGAAGAGCTGAGGGCTAGAATAGCTCAATGTAATTCATGTGAAGAAATGAATAGCATTCGTATAGACATCAATATCATAGGTGACACATTTATCAAACAGTATCTGTTAGGAAAGCTTGATGAAGCAACAGTAAGGTTATCTGATGAAGAACAGATTGCCTTTTATCAAGCAAAAATTGACGAATTAAGGAATCATCAGCATGAATAAGATAGAGTTCCCTAGAATGGGCGTTGATGGCGTAGAATATACTCGGGAGTATATTCATCAATGGTATTTGAATACTTTCCATGATGCTATTAAAATGAGATTGGAGGAATTAGAGTATAATTCCCAAAGTAATGGGCAAAAGGAGTTCGTCCGAAAGCTAATTTCGAGCCTTCCTCTCCTATTAACAGGAACACCTCCTAAATTAAAAGCATTCATTGATTCTCTTCATGGAGAATATACAAATCTTGCTAACAAGAAAGTTTATAAAGGGGAAGAAGTTAATGGACAAAGGCTGGAGCAAACTTTTGCCTTGGGGTTGCAACAGGCAATGGGTTATAAAAAGTATCGTAGAACGGAGTTGGTAAAACTATCACGTATGCTCAATATAAAAGTATGTCCTTACTGCAATCATAATTTTACTTTATATATAGACCTTCTGGATAAAAGAAAAATGAAAGGGTTGTTTCAGTTTGACCATTTCTATGATATGTCAGATTATCCTTATCTCAGCATGTCGTTATATAATCTGATTCCATCATGTTCCTTATGCAATCATCAAAAGAGCACTGCCAAGTTGGATTTAAGATACAATCCCTATTTCAAAGGAATTTCTGATGAATTTCATTTTAAGGTGGTAGATTCTTTTGAGTTGAGAAGTGGGAAAATGGGAGCAGACAAGATTGGCATTAAAATAGAAAGAAATGCAAGTGGACAAGGTATAGATGAACTGCAGGAAAGTTTGCATTTGGAAGAACAATACAGCAGACATAAAGATATCGTACAAGAAATTTATGACAAGGCATATTCTGAAACTTATTACCGGAACATGCTCACGATTATGCCTGATGTCGAACGTGAAAAGTTATTGAATCAATGGATGGGTATCTCTATGGACATAGAAGATATATCCAAAAGGCCTCTTACCAAATTCTGTCAAGATATACTGAAACAGGCTAGGATGGAATATGGCAGAGGAAAGAAAAACTAGGAGAATAATATGAAGACCACTCTGCTCGGTGCTGGTTTAGATTGACGAACAAAAAAGGTATTTGCCAGACTGTGCAAGATGGGGTAGTCTGAGTTCTGTACCTATTGTAAACAATCTGAAATATACCTGGGTTGTAAGGATAAAGATAAAATCATTAAAAGGTTGCTCTTTAAGGAAAGAATACAATAGTATAAAGTAAAACGCAGCATATATAGCAAAAAAATATTGGTTTCATATCTATTTTGATTGAAAGAAATTTTTACAATAAAATAGCAAAACAAAATAATATTGTAATGGTTTATATACCTCCATATATTGTTAAAAAATTAGATGCTTTGAGTGTCTATGATGTTGCAGAGAAATTGGGTTTGACAGTTTCTCGAAACAAAGCACTGTGTTTTATGCATCAAGACCATAATCCAAGCCTTCACTTCAAAAAAAGCAATAATTCTTGGAAATGTTATGTTTGTGGTATAGGTGGTCATAGTATAGAGCTTGTCAAGAGATACAACAATTATACTTTTCAAGAAGCATGTGTTTGGCTATCTCGGGCATTCAATATATCAATACCAGAAAGCAAAGGGGTAAAATTAGAAAAGGCCCCTATAAGAAAGGTCGCATCTACCCCAAAAGAAACTACCTATCAACAAGTAGATGAAGAAGTCTTGAATTGGATAATAAACAAATCTCGATTATCAGAGCAAGCAAGACAATTTCTATTTGTTGATAGAGAATATTCAGAAGAAGTAGTTTCTTCTTTAAAGGTAGGAAGCATATCTGATGCAGAAAAGTTCGTTACAGTTTTAACTGAGACATTTTCCAAAGAGAGGTGTTTAAAAGCAGGAGTTTTAATGGAATACCAAAATAGTTTGCATCCTGTGTTTAGAGTGCCTTGCCTATTATTTCCTTATTATGATATGGAAGGACGTATTAAAAATATTCAAAGTCGCTTTCTCGGAAAGTTGGAGAAAGGTGACAAAAGACGATTCAATAACTGCAAAGGTATCAGTCCTTTAATGTTCAATATGCCTATTCTGAAGTCAACTGAAAGATTTGATAAAGTATATATTGCAGAAGGTGTTACGGATTGTATTGCTTTTCTTTCGGAAGGCAAGAAAGCTATCGCTTTGCCTGGCGCAGGTTCCTTCCGACCGGAGTTTGCTGAATTCCTAAGGGATAAGTCGCTGTTTATGTATGTTGACAATGATGAGGCAGGAAATACTTTGTTTGAGAAAATAAACAAGGCATTAAAGAAAATAGGTAATTGTATTCATAATATCAGAAAAGATACAAAATATAAGGATTATTCGGATTATTATTTAAGTAAACGTCATGAGAAATATCCAAAAAAATATATTTGAGACCATCTGTAGCAGGGAGAATCTGATATTGGCATGGCGAAGAGTTGAGAACTCTTATCATCATGGTGATGTCTGGTTTGACGAATTGGAACTGTCTGCTTATAAGTTTAATTTGTTGGACAATATAGAAAAATTGTCAGAGAAGATGAAGACGGGAACTTATCAAATGGGACCGATAAAACCAGCTCCTTACCCCAAAGGCAAGAAAGTTGTCAAGGATGATGGAGAAAATGAGCATGAAGAACTTCGTGTCAGACAATCATTCTGTATTCATGTAGAAGACCAAATTGTATGGATGGCTGTATATGGCGTATTAGGACCTTACTTTGAGGAGGATATGCCTGCCTGGAGCTATGGGAATCGCCTGTTCTTGAATACATGGAAAGATGAAAATGGTCATTGGATTAATGGTGTTTATAGAACAACATCCAAGTTGTTTTATCGAAAATGGCAACAGGGATGGCCTTTGTATAGACACATGTTAGCTGCGTGCATCAAGAGAAAGGCTTTTCCTGGAAAAAAAGATGAGGAGATTTGTGATGATTCCGTATTGGAGTCCATTGCTGAAAATGAGGCTCAGGTGAATAAAGCTTTTAAATTGCCATATTTGGAAAAAGATTATTTTCCGAAAGAGGGCTATCATTCGAAGTTGTTTTATATGGCAATCGACTTGGAAAAGTTCTACCCATCGGTGAAGATGGATCGAATCAAGACAATACTTTTGAATTCTTTTCCCATACATAATCCTAACTTCACTGCATTGATTAATGCAATAACAAAATTTGATGTCACTTATGATGGATTTGTCGGACAATCTTTCTCTGATGATGAATTGGCAGAAATGGATTTGTATAAAGATGTTGTATTTGATGGGTTACCGACAGGGTTATTGGTTGCCGGTGCTTTAGCCAATTTGTATCTATTGGAAATAGACTTGAAGGTGGCAGAAAGGTTAAGAAAGGACGATAAGCATCACATCTTGCATTTCAGATATGTTGATGACCATTTGTTTTTATCAGAAGATAAAGAGAAATTGATTGAGTGGAAAGACTGGTACATTCAAGAGCTTAATAAAATCGGACTTAATGTAAATGCCGCAAAGACCGATACGAAACCAATAGAACTTGACTCGTGCTATCCGACACCACTTCTGACGCAAACACTACACAAAATCTCTGAGATAGCCAAGATGCCATTGGACTTATTGAGTACCAATGAATTTAGTATGGTGTTCAGAGATTTGCAAATGTTGCTTGTTACGGATTTTCCCGAACAAGAAATCAAAAAAGGAACAAGAACCTCGTTTGCTTGTACAATGTTGTCACGATTGGTATCTGACATCAATGTTGATTACGATAAGATACATCAACTGCGTAAAAGATGGTTGGAGTGTATTTCCGAATTAAAGCTGAATGACCCTGCTAAAGAAAGGATGCTACGCTCTGTTATTTTTACAAAAGGTGATGATTATCCAGAAAAACTAGAAGAACCCGTTCTTAAACAGGTAAATGAAAAGGGTAACAAGATTTATATCTCAATAAGAGATGCTATTGGAGATTCAAGAAAGGAAATTCTGAAAATAGAAGAAAAGATATTTAATTTGTTGGTCTACTCAGTCAGGGAAATTCCTGACAAGCCAAAGATGTGGCTTAGAATATTGGACTTCTGTATCTTTCATTTGCCAGATAAGATACAGCAATTATATCTGATTTTGAATAAAATTCATGAGGATGGCAGTATTCTTTCTTTAGGATACGAGTATATAGTCTCGGTTATGGACATTCATTTGGCTTTGCAAGTACTAAAGGCAATTTCTCGTCTTTCTGCTAATAAATACAAGGATCCATGGAAGAAAATTACGGATGAAAAGTTTTTGAGACAATTTGCAGAACTTAAGGATATATACAATGGTACGCATCATTATTTATATACTGATGCCAGATTCTTGAAAGAAAGAGTAAGAAGGACATTGAAGAAATATATTGAAAAAGAGGAGGAAAATGATTACTTGGCAGATTGCAATTACCACGGAATAGATTTGGATTCTTCGTTTTGGTTGTTATGGCATATAGACCGTTTCAATAAAAGTAAGCCATCGCCAAACTTGCTTATTCCCAATTTCTTGATGAAAGATTTGGATAAGGCTAATATTGTTTCTCCATATTTTACTCAACTACTTTTTAGTAGCATTTCTTATGTTCCTTTATCTAAGTTTGGTAAACAAGATTTTTCAAAGTTGAAACTCGATAGATTGCAAAAGGAAAATTTACTTCTAAGTGTTTGGGGGCTGGAAGAAGAAACTATGGTTGTTAAAGGTTTTGGACTTCCTGAAAAGAAGATGTCAAGTCCTAATAACAAAATATCCTTGCTGCAATGGATTAGGGAGGTAAAAGAAATGGCGGAAAAACAGAATGATGTGTTAGGAAATGCATTGTGTTCAGAATATTGCGCAACTCTCATTATGAAGTCTGTCGTGAAGTTTTTTCTTGATGGTATAGAACATATAGAATCTGTATATCTCCATCCTGCTTCGATATTGGTAAAAAGAGAGGAATGTTTGAAGCCAAAAGATTGGGATAGTTGGCTTTCGACTCAAAAAGAAATCGAAATATCAATAAAAGATTCCTTTCAGGATACTATGTATAGGTATCCGTCATTCTCTTCTAATGATTATTCTCCAATGATAGGCGCAATATATGGTTTGGGTATCATTTTCCTTCAATTATTGACGAAAGAATTCTCTCTTCCTTGGGTGTTCAATAGACCTGAATATGGCTATGAGTGGCAATCGGTGCTTTATCGTTTGTTGGAAAAAGGAAAGGTTTCTTCTCACAATTATGATATTATATCTGCTTGTTTATCTTTGGAGAACCGAGAAACAATCAAGTTGAAAGGAATCTTGAATGACGTTGCTTGCGCTCAACAGGTCAATGATGCAAAAATAGAAACGCTTGAAGAACTTCTCAAGGAAATAGAAGCCTCTCTTGCCGAACTGAAAGAAAATCAGATTTCTGTAGCACACCATGAAACTCGTCAACTTGTAATGATTAAAATCTAATGGAAAAGTTATTGAATATTGGTATTATACAGGCTATCGTAGATCCCGATTTGGCTTGGTCAGATACTCCAAAGATGGATATATATGAAGCTAATGTTATTTGGCGACAGATACAAGCGGCTTTTGCATCTTTCCAAGAGATGTCCGACACAAAGAAACCTGATATTGTGGTCATACCAGAGTTGGCAGTTGCAACATATTTTGAGTCTCGCATAAAAAGTTATGCTCAAAAGATAGGAGCCATTGTTGTTGCTGGCTTGGATTTCAAACAATACGATAATAACAGAGTTAGCAACAGAGCTATATTCTATGTACCTCGAGATTGGCCACATGGGAAGCAAGTTGGAAAAGTCAAAGCGACCTCTTTCTATTTCGGGAAGCATTTCGCTTCACGAGAGGAAATGAAAATCATCAATAAGGATTGGAACATGTCTTTCGTGCCATGCAACGAATTCTATATCGTTGATTTGGCGGGATACGGGAAACTCGGAGTTTCCATTTGTGCAGACTTTTATGACATTGAGCGCTACGCTATATACAAAGGCCGTATTCAGCATCTTCTGATTATTGCCAATAATAAGGATGTCAAATCATTTTATTTTCTGGCAGAGGCCATCTCACGATTGGTGTATTGTAATGTCGTGATATGTAATTCTGGACACTATGGAGGCTCCGTTTGTTTTACTCCTACGAAACATGAATATCAACGCTACAGCTATAAGCACGAGGGACATGACCTATTTACCACACAAATAGTCTCTTTACCTGTTGATGCCTTATGGAAGGCACAATCGGAATATGAGAATGCTTTGAAAGATTTCAAGAATCCACCTCCAGGATATGAATACTATTACGAAAAATATGTTGAACAAGCTAAAGAAGAAAAGAAATGAGCTATAGATGGCAAGAAACGATAAAAATCCTTATTCCGGGTTTTTACATTCTTTGTAGTATAGGTATGGGATATTTTTGCACACATTATCAGATAGATAAGGATATGTGTGAGAGTATAAATAAAATCTCTGCCATATTGATTATGCTCATATTGTTGGGAGCTTTCATTGTAGGCTATATTAATGAGATAATCAGTGGAGGCATAGAATATATTCTTTATTGTTGTGGTTTGCCACGTCCTTCACGATGAGTATTGAACAATTCGTACAAAAGGTTTTCCATAGTGCAAAACCGTGACTTGCGGCATAAACTCCAACTGCCAGAGACTGGTTTCATTGATAATGCCAAGGCTGCAAAAGGTCTGGCTCAGGCAAAACAAGCAACAGAAATAGATAAGTATCAAGAGTTTTACTATCAATCAGTTTTGGCAAGGAATCTATTCTTTGGACATATGTTCTCTTCTGTTCTCTTAACGATTATTATAGGCTGGTCTTGGACTTTGTTCCTTTCAATACTCATCATCGCAGTATTACTTTGTTGGCAATGGTGGAAAATGAATTTGGTCTATGTGAAAAAGATATTTGTAGAATATTTGAAATAAGCTTTATATGGAAACATTTTTAGATACTATATTAAAAGCATTAAAGGCTACTGCTAATAATGAGCTGACGATAGCGCTGTATCGGTACCAAGCGTAGCGGTGTAATCGGTACCGATTGCAGTGATAGCATGGTACCGATTACACCGATACGCTTGGTACCAATTGGTGCGCTATGATGGTACCGATTCATGCGCTACAGTGGTACCGATTCGCCGATACTGTCAGATATTTGGTGCATAGCCCAATCAATGGGCTATGCTGATGAGTTTACTTCCTAAGGCTGTTTCTATACGAGCAATGGTTTGAGTAGTGAAGTTATGTCTGCCTGTTAGCCATTTGGAGATTTCTGAGTCTCGCTTGTTGAGTAAGCGGGCAAAATCCTTTTGGGTGAGTCCCTTGGCTTTCAGGATCTCACTAATGCGCTCGGCAATACCGAAAGACAAATCGAACTCTGCCTTTTGCTCGGCAGGTATCGCAGCGAGGCAATCACGGAATAATTTGTTCTGTATCATAACGCTTAAATTTCAAAGGTTGCACTTTCTATGTCTGTTATCATATTCTTTTCAATGGTAATGATTCCCTTCTTTTGGGCTTTGAGCAGGACTTTATCAAAAGTCTGTAAATCCATGACATATCCACTGAGCTTTTCATTCTCTTGGTATGTGCGTGATAACTTAACGCCACCATTTCCTAAAATAAGTATCTGGTCGGATATTCTTAGGCAGTATAGGCGGAGTTTGCGGGAATCGATAGACAAAGCACTAACATGGTCGTTCATTCTTCCTTCGATACGGAAGAATCTTTCTAATGCTCCCTTATCGATAATTTTGGATAAAGCCAATAATATGGCATTGAAGTCTTTATTGTATGTCGCATTGTCCTTAAACTCCATCAGGAATTTTTCAAATTAGCTTTCGGAGTTTCCATCGAAGCAGATAGAAAACATGCCTACGTTGTCATTCTGCTCTATTGTCTTTAATGTTACTTGTGTCATAACTGTATTTTTTTAATATGCAATGCAAAAATAATAATTTTATTGATAGCTTGTTCACTTTTAAGTGAATAATTAAGAATAATTATCACAAATATACATTATGGAACTCCACAATACACCACAACACAAATCCTTCCTCTGGTATCTCGACTTCGAGCCATTCACCTGGCACACCTTCTACGGTGAGCAATGTCCGCCATTTGTTACAGAAGAGAACAAGGAGGCATGGCGACGGTATCTGACAAAAGTCATCAAGAAGCATCTGAAGGCAGAGGTGATGAATACACCTGAATTCTGAGATATTGAACTCCAGATAAGGGAAGAAAAGCTGTTGCGCATAAAATGGGACGAGAAGAGAAAACGGTTTATGGAGAAACAAAGGTATCATGCCAAGATGGAGCGACCGAGAATCAACTATATTCCGAAAGGACTGAGCGTGGACTTATGAAGAGGAATACTCAAAATATCTGATGCAGGAAGTAAGCTTTGAGCCAAGAGATAATGATGACTTCATGGCTCTGCTGCGTCTGCTGGAACGATGGCACAAGAAGTCCATCCCACAGATATTGGAGAAGAACAGACCCGATGCAGCGTATGCCATCGCCATGACGCTGTGCAAGCATATATCACTGTTCATCAACCGAGATGACATACAAGAACTGGTAGGCGAATACAAAAGACGTATCGGCAAACTGGTATTCGACAGCTATCAAGCCCTGGTAGAAGCAGTCAAGATATGGAACCACGAGGAAAAACGTCAGGAGGTATGCCGCTATATCAAAGAGACGGCCGGACAATACCCCAATCATCGGGGCATGAAGAAGAAGTTGATGGACTTGATGTCAGAGACACCATTTGAAGGAGAGCCGATGGCTGTGACTCGTGAGCCAAACAACATGGAGAAATCACTCCTGTAAATTATCAACTACACCAATGATGAAACAGAAACAATGAGATAATCATAGCACTCTAACAGTACCGCTTGCATCAATCAAATGATACCACCTCGTTAGCGTGGTTACAGGTGTCGCCTACTACGAGAGCTGGAGACACCTGCTATAATGACATCTTATAGTTCGTTATCCAATATTTCCATCATTTCTGCTGCTGTAATCACTTGCGGTTCTTTTGGAAAGTGTTTGAGATTTTCTGTTACTAAGAAGGAATCTTCCTTGGTCAGGCAGACTTCGTAGAAGACTCGGTCATCCTCATCTGGCATTTCGCCAGAATAAGGAAAACGGGACGTATCAATGACTGCATATACCATTGCGTTCTTTTCTTAATCGTCTGACTTCTCTGATTTCTTCATTGCTTATCATGACGATAGTGGGAGGTGCGGTTGCTCCAGTAATCATGGGGTATATTGCGGATACTACGGGGAGTATGGCGATTGCCTTTCTCATACCGCTGGTATGTTATGGGGTGATTGGAACGTATGCGTTATCGAAACGCCACGTTCCTCTTTAAATAAAAGGAGGATTTTTCGAAAATCACCCCGTCCCTCTTTACCCTTAAAGAGGGCTCCACCTCTCACCCCGACCCTCTCTCCTCAGAAGCGAGGGAGAAAACCGCCCTACTCGGTGCTCGGAACCGCTACGCTCTAAGGTTGGCGGACCAAAGCGGTCTTCGCCATGTTTTGCAGGATGGGACCGCCTGGCTGTTGCGGGGGGAGACCTGATGCTGCATCAAAGCCCTCGCCATGGTTGTGCGGGATGGGACCGCCTGGGGATAGCAGTTTATAGTTTATAGTTTACAGTTAATAGTTTATAGTTTACGGTTGATTTTGCGGTAATTTGCTGATAACTTGCAGATTTCTTTTGATTTTCTTGGTGGTTTCGAGGAAAAAGCGTATTTTTGCGGCAGATTGCAATTAAAGAATTTAAAAGGAGAACTATTATGGATACATTAGATAAAGAATTTTGGGAAAAACGTGAAGCTGCTATGAAAAGATTTATGGCGGCAAAAGAGCGTAAAAAGGCTCGTGTAGCTGAAATTACTAAGAGCCTTTGTGAGGAATATAAGGAACGAACGGGGGTATATCCTAAATATATAAATGTTTGGTAATGAAACCACTTCCTTTGGATATAATTAATGCTTCTGCTCCTTATGAGGTTTATTGGCATGAAACGTCTCGAACTTATCGCTTTAAAAGTGATTTTGGTGTGGTACTTGCTATTGGCTTTGATGATGATGACATCATTGAAAATGCAGAATCATATGTCTTTTCTATCATCAATGTAAATAAAATACCTTCTCCACGAGACTTGAAAATGCGTGATACGGTGATGCTTATCATAGAGAACTTCTTTAATATGAACGAAGCAGCTCTCTTGTATATTTGTGAGAGTGGGGATGGTAAGCAGCATATGCGAAGCCGTCTGTTTGAATATTGGTTTTCCTCTTATCAAATGAAAGATAAGTTTATTTTGATGCCTGTCAGTATCGAAGATATGGAGGGAATTGAAAATTTTGCAGCTTTAATTATTCGAAAAGATAATCCGAATGTTTTAGATATTGTTGCAGAATTTTCAAACACTGTGGCTATGTTTAGGGTAAAGCCTAATAGTCATGACTAATTTCTTTTGATATTCTTGATGGGCTTAAAAGTCTTTACGACCCCTTCGGTTCCCCTTGTAGGGGACAGAAACCCCTGCGGGAGGGTCCTTAACCCACTCCCAAGCCCTCGCCCTTTCCAAAAGGGCAAGGGATGTAACCGCTCCTCCTCGTCGCTCGGAACCGCTACGCTCTAAGGTTGGCGGACCAAAGCGGTCTTCGCCATGTTGTGCGGGATGGGACCGCCTGGGAATAGCTGGAGGAAAAGGTAATAAGTCTGATATGTTGCTAAAACCCTATAATAAGTATCGTGCTGTATCTTATGAGTTGGATGCATACGAAAGAAAAAAATGCCTTAAGTTATTCACCTAAGTCTTCTTTTTTATAAAGGCGTAATCAGCAAAGTCTCGCGCACCTGCTACAATTACCTTATAGCTGTTGAGGTAACTGGTCTTGATGGCGGATAGGGCTTTTTCCTTATCTAGCACCTTGTCATTTAAGTGATCTTTTTCCATTTTTATTGTTTTTCCTTTCTATTTTTTTGCAAAATTAGCTGAATGGTGAGAAAAATAGTTGCTCTGGAAGGCATCTACCTTGAGCACCAACTTCGGGTACTTCCTTCATCGAAACAGTCGCCATACTCGATGTTGTAGCGGTATCCGCTGCCACATTCGATGTTTATCTCAAACAGTTCCTCGATGCTATGGATGTTGTTGATGAAGGTTCTTCGGGAGAGTTCCGTTCCCTCACTGAGGTCAGAGTCCAACCATCTGCTTTGGATTTCCTTCAGGGTGATGCCGCCCCTTTTCTTTGCCCGGTGGATGGTTTCCACGAGCCAGACATATTTGTTTAATTGGTTGATTGCCATATTATCTTGTTTTATTTTGTTTCTTATAATTTTGGTACAAAGATAACGGAAAAGTAGGAAAATATGTTGCACAAGTTGAATTATTTTTGATGTGTGAAGTGATTTTACACCCATTTCTTCTATCTTTGCATTAAAAACTTAGAAAGAAATGATGAATTGTAACAGAAACAGACAAATGGTCAAGCGCCGTATCTATTCCTTCCAAATGGACGGCGAGAGTAGGGCAGAGGCTATCTGCCGTGCCTTCCAGCAGTATACACTTGTAGATTGGGCCCCATATGATAGGGTGTCTTTTCAGATTGTATCTTCTGTGAAGCACCCTTTATTGATGAGAGAACTTTCTCAGCTCATGTCGATAGCGCAGTCATTCAAGGATTCTGCCCAGGTGGAGTTTCTTCAGGAATCTCAAGCTGGTGCAGAGCAGAGGCTTCTGCTTGTCATACTGGCGTATAGGGTAGATTCCAACTTAAAAGTGTGCCACCTCTAATAATTAAAAAGTATACCACCTAACCTGAGGATGAGATTGTTTTTGCATAGTTTTCTATGTTTTTGAATCTGTAAGTGATTATTTCCAGTTTTTTGTTTGGTGGTTCAGAAGATTGTTGTATCTTTGCAGATGAAGGAGCAACGCTTTGTACGCCATCGAGATTATTCTTAAGATGGGAAGTACCCATTAGTATGGGATTCGGCTAAGTTTCCGTTTTCGGATTTGAGAGATTGCTCCTTCTCAGTAAGATTTACCAAACAAGTTGTCGACACAGGACTTTAAAATTTTGCTTTTGCCAAAATAGTCTTCATCTCAGCGCGTTGCTTTGAGAAATCTATGCTACCACGCTTCTTCAATGTTTCTTCAGCTTTTTCTCTGAAAGCTAAAGCTTCATCACCTGTCAGCATTGGGATACCATTAATTGCTAATGCCATAATCTTATCTCCTATTATTTGGTTTATATAACTTTTGTCGCAAAAATACGTTTTTTCTTTGAAACCACCAAGAAAATCAAAAGAAATCTGCAACTCATCAGCCAATTACCCCAAAATCATCAGTAAACAGCAACCTATAAACTATTAATTGTAACCTATTAATTATAAAATCTCTTCTCCCCCAGGCGGTCTCAGCCCGCAAAACCATGGCGAAGACCGCTTTGGTCCGCCAACCTTAGAGCGAAGCGGTTCTGAGCACCGGAGGGCGGTTACATCCTTCCCTTTTCGAGAAGGGTTTCTGTCCCCTGTAGGGGAACCGAAAGGGTCGTAAAGCCTTTTGTGGCTTGGTTGGGATGTGGAGCTTCCTTTGGCTAGAGGGAGACGAAGGGATTCGAAAAACATCTCCTTTTCGAAGTATTCCTTTGTTTCCATAATTCTGATTTTTAAGAATTCGAATGCAAAGGTAAATACTTAATGTGTTGAAAAGCAGTTTTATCATCCATCTAACTATTAATCTTTATTAATTATACATAGAGATATACCATATATATGAAATATATTATGTATCTTTGAACCAAAGTAGAACCATTTAAATAAATACACTTATGAGTACAGTTTCAGTAACACCTTCTAAAAGAAAGATCATTGACTTAAAAGATGATACTTTTAAGACTCTATCCATTATGGCCATTCAGAAGGGAACCAACCTCAAAAACTATATTGAGGATATACTCAATGGCATAGCCGAAGATTACGAAGACGCAAAGCTCTATGCTAAATTAAGAAAAGAGCAGCCAGAGGGTCTCATCCGTGCCAACAAAGAAGAACAAGAAGATTTTGAAAAGTGGTTAGGCGTATGAATGTCGAATTTCTAAAGCCTTTGTCAAAGCTTCCAAACGTCTTTCAGGCAAGATGCTCGATTCTTTAAGACGTACGATAGTAGAAGTTAAAGCAGCCAAAGGTATTCAAGATATCTCTGACTGCAAGAAACTTGTTGGGTATCGTAATATATATAGAATTCGTTTAGGTGACTATAGAGCACTATTTACTCTAGAAATTGAGTTTTCTGGCGATACTATATTCTTTCAATATCTTGCTCCACGAGGCGAAGCCTATGGTAAAAAGATGAAAACAGAACTTAAACGAATAGACAAAGAATAATTATATTATTCCGTCTCCAATGTATCTCCACCATTAGCATGGCGGTCCCATCAGCAAGTTGCCCCCCGGCGGTCCCATCCCGCAAAAACATGGCGCAGGGCTTTGATGCCCCGTTTTATGTTTAGATCTTGTCTCGTAATAATGCTTCTTTTGTGATAAATTTGAGTGGAATGGGAGATAGAAACTGTTAAATCTTGGAAAAACAGACAAATTATCGTATATTTGCCATGGAAAAGCGGACAAAATACGTCCGTTTAATATTAGAAAAGGGGACAAGGTTTCATTGGTCAATAATTCAGGTATTCCAATTTACCTGTTGTTCAAATCTGGTTGCTTTTAAGTTTCAGGTTAACAAGAAGACTCAAAACCACATTTCTGTTTACCTTCAGGAATGTGGCTTTGAGTCTTTTTGTATTTTACTATTTGAGCAGCAGTACAGATATATGAATGTACATTTACTGATACATATATTACCTATTTTTAGGTATTGTGAACAATTTAATTTTGTCGTATCTTTGCACCCAAAAAAATAAGTTAAAAGATTAGTATGAAACATATCCTGTTGCTTATGATGCTTTTTGAGGTGAGTCTGATGGGAAAGGCGCAATCTATGTCTGGCAAAGTTGTGGACAAAGATTCTCATGAAGCGATTATCGGTGCTGTCGTGTATGTGGGTAGTTCTCAGAAAGTGGCAGCTATCACTGATATTAACGGGCGATTTTCCATAGATGCAGCCAATGCAGGTAAATCTCTTAAGATTACTTATATAGGATACAAGAACTATTTAGGTAAGTTAAACCAGGCTCTCTATGAAATGGAACCGGAAATCAAGTCTGTGGGCGAAGTAGTGGTTACAGCTCAGGAGTCCAAGAGTCTGGCTTCTGCTTCTGTTATCGAGAAGCATGCCATGGAGCACCTGCAGCCTTCAAGTTTTACGGACATTCTCGAACTGTTGCCTGGTGGACGTTCCAAAGATCCTGATTTGAGTAGCCCTAATACGATTCGTATTCGGGAAGCCGGAAGTCCTTCAGGATATACTACCACTTCCCTCGGAACGAGTTTTGTAGTAGATGGAGCTCCCATCAGTACCAATGCCAATATGCAATATGTGGCTGGGTCTTGGGATGCAGCAACAACATCCAGAGAAAATATGAATGCCGGAGTGGATATGCGTAGCATCTCTACCGATGATATCGAGAAAGTAGAGGTGGTACGTGGCATTCCATCGGTAGAATATGGCGATTTGACAAGTGGTCTGGTGAAAATAGAACGTAGGAGAGGTGGAAATGACTGGAATGCCCGTCTGAAAGCAGATATGGGTAGCAAACTCTTTTATCTTGCAAAGGGATTGGAATGGACTCCCCAGCAGATGACCCTCAATCTCAGTGTTGATTACCTCGATGCGAAGGCGGATCCAAGAAACCGGCTTGAAAATTACAGGAGACTGACGTTTTCTGCCCGGTTCGGAAAAACTTGGTTGACAGATTTTTACCGTTGGAAGATTTCATCCAATCTCGATTATACCGGTTCTTTTGATAATGATAAAGTTGACCCGGATCTCAATAATCAGGCGGAAGATTCTTATAAATCGCAATATAATAAATATGCATTTAATTCACATGTAAGTCTGTCTCCCAAGAAGCGCATTTGGTTTAAGTCGCTGGATCTGACTTTGTCAGCCTCTTATGAGTATGACCTTATCAAGCGAACCAAACTGGTACAGCTGACCCGCCAGACAGTGGCAGCTACAGCAACTACACAAGGGGTTCATGATGGTGTTATCCTTCCCTATAAATATGTGGCTTGTCATGATGTAGAAGGAAAGCCGCTCAATCTTTATGCTAAGGTCAATGGTAAATTCCAGGTTCCTTCTCTTGTGGTTTCCAATACCTTGCTGTTAGGCACCGATTGGAATTACGACAAAAATAAAGGACGGGGGCAGATTTATGATGTAACCCGCCCTCTTTATGCAGGTTCCATGTCATGCCGTCCCCGAAATCTTTCTTCAATACCTTCCAACCAACAGTGGGGAATTTATGCTGAGGAACAGTTGACATTGCCTTTTGCTGGGCATTCTCTTGAACTGGTAGCCGGTATAAGAGGTACGCAGATGTTGAATCTGCCCAATAATTATGAGATGCATGGTAAGTTTTTCTGGGATCCCCGTATCAATCTCGGCTTGACTTTTCCGAAATTCAATATAGGCAAGCTACCATCCTTTATCCGAATAGCTGGTGGAATAGGTGAACATACCAAAATGCCTACTTTGGAACAGCTTTACCCTGATCCTGTATATCTGGACTTAACCCAGCTGAATTATTACCATACGAATCCAGCGTATCGCCGTATCAACCTGATGACGTATGTGATAGATGCAACCAATCAGAATCTGAAGCCAGCACGTAATTTCAAATGGGAGGTGAGTACTGACATCAATATAGGAGGCAATCGATTGTCTGTCACACTCTTTAGGGAGAATATGACTTCAGGCTTCCGTTTGCAGACGGCTTATGCTCCCTATATATATAGGTGGTATGATGCATCGGGAATTGATGCCGATGCACTGTCGGCTCCACCTTCTTTGGAAGGATTACCCTTTGAGGAACGTAAGGAACTGAGGGGCTACAGTTATTACACCAATGGCAGTCAGACTCTCAAACGGGGAGTGGAATACACCTTTGCTACCCGAAGAATAGAAAAACTGTTCACCAGACTCACTATCAACGGAGCATGGTTCCGCACGGTTTATCGTAATTCTGTGGTAGAGACTTATCGCCCAAGTGCTGTTATCGGCAGTAAGCAGATACAGTATGTGGGGTATTATGAACATGATGGAGGCAATATGAATGAAATGTTCAATACCAATTTCACGTTAGATACGGATGTCCCCAAGTTGAAGTTGGGCTTCTCAATATCCGCCCAATGCCTGTGGTATACGCTGAAACAGAGTAAAGAGGTGAGTAATTATCCTACCAGCTATATGGATAATGACGGTGTGATGCATGAGTGGAAAGCAGGTGATGAAAATGATGCTTATCTCAGGTATCTGATCAGGGATTATAACGATAGCTATTATCTCAAATACAGAGTACCTTTTGCCATGAATGTCAATTTCAAGGTAACAAAGAAACTCTTTGATGAGAAACTGAATGTAGCTCTGTTCTGCAACAAACTGTTGGATTATACTCCCGAATATGAGAACAATGGAGTAACGATCCGCCGTCATGTAACTCCCTATTTTGGATTAGAAATGAATGTAAAGATATGAAGAGATTGTTGATTATATGTATGATGACCTGTAGTTTTATCATTTCCTCCTGTCATCAGGATGAAGATTCCCTGTTTACCGAAGCTTCCATCGTGTTGCAGGGAGAAACGGATATCGTTCTCGACAGGGTCCAGGGTACGGTAAGTCTTACCAATCTGAATACCACCCAGGTTTTCACCGTATCATCATTTGAAGGGAATATAGCCAGAGCCAGTATTCTTCGGGGGTCTTATGCTATCCTGGTAGAGGGTACTGCCCAATATCATGACGCTTCAGGTAAAACCTACATCAGGATGTTCAGGGCAAGTACCGATTATGTGGGATTGGAAAAGGAAGAACATAATGAAGCGATGTTGAACATAATTTGGATGTAAATCATGAAGAAGAGATATTTCATATTATTTCTGTGCTGTGTGTCTTGGTTTACTGGAAGGTCTGCAGTAACAGATTCTGCCAGGATAGAGCATCATGCTACGTGGAAAAACTGGCAGAAGGAGACAGCATGGCAAAATCCCGCCATTCATGGGCTTAGCCTCACGCTGCCTTATTCTGAAGTGTATGTCCAGATGGATTACCTGCATCAATCTGCTCCCTTTGTACTGCAGAAGGGAACAGGGCATTTCCTCTCTGAGGCCAAGGCTGAAACCTTCCTTCGCTTGAGCAACCACTCTTCTGCTTGGGGGGCAGCATCTTACATGATGGGAAAGCAATATCAGGTCAGCTGGAATTCTTCTTCTGATTATGATTTGCTGAATCCTTATATTCTGGCGGATACTCTAGGAGGTGACACACATTGTGAACGGTATGGTTTTCAGGGCGGATATGCTGTTAGCAAGGGGAAATTCCAACTCGGTATTGAAGCGATTTTCAGAGCAGAACATGAATATCGGAATGTGGACCCGAGAATGCGAGGTATTGTCACAGATCTGACTCTACGCCTTGGTACTGCCTATGATTTCGGTAAATACCAGTGGGCTGCCGGTCTAGAAGGGAATGTATACAAGCAGACCAATGATGTGGATTTCTATCGGGAACTGGGTGTTATACCTGAGTTTCAAATGACAGGATTGGGAACAGAATACAGTCGTTTCTCCGGAGATAAACGCACCTTATATTATAAAGGTGGAGGATATGGAATAAATCTGGATGCCAATCCGTTGAACGAAACTGGTTTTTATGGTCATGCCAAGCTTTGGAGACGGCAATATAAACGTATGCTTGCCGATTTGAATTCCGTACCCTTAACCCAGTTGTTTTATCATTCTGCAGAAGTCTCCTTGGGATGGAAGCACATGGGAGGGAGCCGTCAGGTAGCCTTAGATGGAAACCTTGTTTTTGTCAGACGTAGTGGTGATGAAAACATCATTGGCAAGTCCTCTGCCCAATATTATCCTATTATCGGTAAACTTACGATGTATAAGAATTATCTTATAGATACCTATCTCAGAGGGCTTTACGGATGGGGGAGTGGCTCTGGTACATGGTGCTTGAATGGAAAGATCGGATATTGGAGCAATCGTGAGCGATATGTCTATCCTGAACGCAAAATGGAGGCTGCTAAGATCTATGGAAGATTGGGTGGACAGTGGATGCGCAGTCTCTCCCGAACTGTGGCCCTTACTGTGGACATGGCGGCAGCCTATTATGGTAATGTCAGTTCTGGTATCGTCATGCCTTATGCCAATATGAAGGCTTCGTTCCAGGACATGATCAATCATCAGTACCAGTTTGAAAAAGCAGGCTATGGAATGCTCTCTGCTAAGATACGTAGTGATTATCGGCTATCAGGCTCACAGATTGGCTTGTTTGCCGAATTAGGTGGAGATTGGATAACTTGTTCTGAAAACGAACACCAGCACCATCTGCATTTGGCTCTTGGTATCACATTCTAAAGTATAATTTCTAAAGTATAATATAGTATTAATGTAACTAAAAGTAGAAAAATGAAAAAGTTAATTTTAAAGAGTATGATGTTGCTTTCGGTGTTGGCATTGACTTTCACCTCTTGTAGCGACAATGATGACAAAGTAGTTACCACTCCTGTGTCATTGAGTATTGAAATGCCATTGGGACTGGAGAATGTAGTTCTCTCCAATGCTAAAGCTGTTTTTACCAATGTAACTACCAATGAAACGTTTATCCAGGAGCAGTTCCAGGAAAAAAATGGTAGCTTTATGGCATCTCTTGCCGATGTGCCTGAAGGAACATACAATGTTGCCATCAGCGGTGACCTGAGTTTTACTAAGGATGGTATTGCCGGTAGCAGTAAAATCAATCAGAAGAGCGAGAATGTGAGTGTAAAATCCGGCAATGCCCAAGTCAAGTTGGCTGTGAACACATTCAATGCTAAGGGAGGTTTCGTTATCTCAGAGATTTTCTTCACGGGTACGCTTACTCCAGAAGGAAAGCAGTATTCTGATGACCAGTATTTCATTCTTTCCAATAATTCTGATGTTACACTCTATGCAGACAGTATAGCGGTTCTGCAATCTAAGTTCCTCACAGTAACAAAATATGATTATAATCCGGATATCATGAACGAAGCAATGACGGTAGATGCTATCTATATGATTCCAGGAAAGGGTACGGAAGTTGCAGTAGAACCAGGCAAATCTCTTGTCTTGGCATTGAATGCCAAGAATCATACAGAAGCAAACTCAGCTTCATTTGATTTAAGTAAGGCTGATTACGAATTCTATGATGAGAGTTCAAATCCACGCTTCACAGACGATGACAATGCCAGTGTTCCTAATCTGGATAAATGGTATTGCAGTTCGCTTACCTATTTCTCTTTACATAACCGTGGTTTCAAGACTTATGCCATTGCCCGTATGCATGGCGATAAGGAGAAGTATCTCGAAGAGAATACTTACGATGCCAGCTATGTGATGAAAGTGAATGGTAATGCTTATCCGATGACAGCCAAGAACTGTATCAAGGTTCCTAATTCCTGGATACTGGATGCGGTTAATCTTTCTATTGCATCTATGTGGCAATGGAATCTGGTATCTGCAAACCTTGATGCAGGATGGGCTCATTGTGGTCAGGTAGACAAAGATGAAAACCGCTACGGCAAGTCAGTAATCCGTAAGAAGGATGCTGATGGCAAATGGGTTGATACCAATAATTCTACCAATGATTTCGAATCAGATGCAACAGTCTCTTTCCTGAAGAAATAGGCATTCTTGTATAATTTTAAAAAAGAAAAATTTATGAAGAATCAGTTTTGGGGATTATTCCTTCTCTCTTTGTTTCCAGCTTCATTGTTCGCTCAGACTGTGGAGCAGGACACTTCCGTGCGACAGGGCAAGTTGAAGAATGGACTGACTTACTATATACGACATAATAATAAAGAGGCAGGCCTTGCCGATTTCTATATTGCCCAGCGCGTAGGTTCCATCCTTGAGGAACCCCGTCAGCGTGGACTGGCTCATTTTCTGGAGCACATGGCTTTCAATGGTACCAAGCATTTCCCTGGCAAGGGGAAGAAGTTGGGAATCGTGCCTTGGTGTGAAACCATAGGTGTTAAGTTTGGGGCCAACCTGAATGCCTATACATCTGTAGATCAGACAGTCTATCACATCGGGTCTGCCCCTGTCAAGCGTGAGGGCATTATCGATTCGTGTCTTCTGGTACTCAACGACTGGAGCCAGTATATCAATCTCGAACCTAAGGAGATAGACAAGGAACGTGGTGTTATTCATGAAGAGTGGAGAAACCGGCGTACCGGTATGGCCATGCAGCGCATGATGGAGAATGTGATGCCAAAAATCTACAAGGGAAGCAAATATGAAGATTGTATGCCTATCGGCAGTATGGATGTTGTTGATAACTTTCCTTACAGAGATTTGCGCGACTATTATCAGAAGTGGTACAGGCCTGATCTTCAGGCCATCGTGGTTGTGGGCGACTTCGATGTGGATATGATGGAGAAGAAAATCCAGAAACTTTTCGGTAAGATCAAAGCCCATAAGAATCCTGCAGAGCGTGTCTATTATCCCGTAAATAACAACGACAAGATGATAGTTGCCATTGAGAAGGACAAGGAGCAGCCTATTATCATCGGCCATCTCTACATGAAAACCGATGCCACTCCTGACAGCGAAAAGAGCCAGGTAAAGTATCAGCGTGATGACTATGTAAGCGGACTCATCACTTACATGCTCAATGGCCGTCTCTCAGAAAAGAAACAGGTGGCAAATCCTCCATTCATGAGTGCTACCGTAAGGAATGGTGCTTTTTTTGTTTCCCGTACCAAGGATGCCTTCAGTATGAGCATCAGCTGCAAGCAGGATCACGTACTCGGTGGTATCTACGAGGCTGTGGGTGAAGTTGAGCGTGCCCGCCAGCATGGTTTTACAGAGAGTGAACTGGAACGTGCCAAGAAACTCTATCTCAATGCAGCAGAACGAAAACTGAAGATGGAGAAGGATTATCGCAACGCCCATTACGTAAGCCAGTGTGTGGATCATTTCCTTGAAGGAGAGCCTATCCTTACTCCAGCCTATAATCTGCAACTGGTAAAGCAATTTGATGGTGAAGTAACCCTGGCTGAGGTTAATCAGTCTGTAGGTAACATCATTACGGATAAAAACCAGGTATTTGTGATGTATGGCCCTGATAAGGAAGGATTTGTTATTCCTTCAGAATCAGAAATAGAAGCTACGGTACTTGCTGCCCAGAAAAAGCAATATGAACCGTATCAGGAGGAAAAGATTCCTTCTACGTTGATGTCTGTCTTGCCAAAACCGGGCAAGATTGTGTCTGAAAAACCATACGGCAAGTTTGGCATGACAGAGATTACGCTTAGTAATGGTATGAAGGTTTACGTAAAACCTACCGACTATCAGGCAGACCAGGTAATGATGAGCATGCGCGCTGAAGGTGGAACCTCACTTTACGGAAATGGGGATATTCCTAATTTCTCTCTCTTGACAAGTGCCATCACAGAAGCGGGTGTAGGCGACTTTTCAGCTACTGCTTTGCGTAAGGCTTTGGCAGGAAAGTCAATCAGGCTGACTCCATCCATCAGTAGTGAAGGCCAGCGTATAGCAGGCTCATCTTCTGTAAAGGATATGGAAAACATGCTCCAGCTGGCACACCTTTATTTCATGGCACCCCGTAAAGACAGTGTGGCATTTGAGGGTTTGAAGAATCGAACTCTGTCATTTCTGAAAAACCGTAATGCAAGTTCCAAGGTGGTTTACAATGACTCCCTTTCTGCCGTTCTCTATGACCATAACCTGCGTATGGCTCCTGTCACCGGTGAGGTTCTTGCCAAGGCTGATTACGGGCGCATTATGGAAATCTATCGTGAACGCTTCAGCGATGCTAGCAATTTCAAAACCGTTTTCATCGGAAAGATAGACATGGCAGAACTTCGTCCTTTACTCTGTCAGTATCTGGCTACCTTGCCTTCGACCTATAAGAAGGAGGAGACAGACAAGAAAAACGTTCCGCAGATTGTCATGAAGAACGAAACGGTGAAGTTTGTTCATCAGCAGGAAACACCGCTTGCCAACGTGAGCGTGTTCTATACGGGCAACGTACCGTTCTCACCAAAGAACGATCTGGTGCTGGATGTCCTGACCCGTGTATTGCAGATAGCCTATACAGATTCTGTAAGAGAGGAGAAGGGAGGTACCTATGGAGTAGGAGTCAGTTTCAACCTTGAGAAGGATGCCCTTCCAAATGCCTTACTTCGCATTACCTACAAGAGTGATCCGAAACGTTATGAAGAACTGAATCCTATTATCTACCAGCAACTTCAGAACATCGCAGATAAGGGACCTTTAGCCAGCAGTATGGATAAGGTGAAGAAATATCTGAAAAAACAATACCAGCAGATGATTATCACCAACGACTACTGGAGTTATGTTATCTGGCATGAGTTGGATGATGATGCCGATTTTGATAAAGATTACTATAAGATGGTGGATTCTCTTACTTCTGAAGAGGTGCAGCAGATGGCACAGACTCTGCTCAAACAGAATCATCGGATAGAGGTAACAATGCTGTCTGAGTAATAATCAGAATATTTCATTAAAAATAAGACCCGGCAAGAGAATAGCTGCAAGCTATCTCATGCCGGGATTTTTCATTTTACGATAGAAGTTTGAGCGAACTTTAGCAAAGTTCCCATTGGACATACAAAACGACAGTAGGGACGTGTGATTATAAAGGATATTGCGATGAAAAGAAGCGCAATCACAATCACTATCCATGAGGCAGAATGGAAGATAAATGCCGAGAATGGTTCAAAATCAGTCCATTCGCTCCAAACTCCTCCCCATATACATATCATCAATAATGCCCATATCATCTTGCGAAGCTTATCAAGCCGTTTTATAGTAACGGGGCTCATTTTTAACTTGTATTTCACGCATCTGCCAGCTATCTGTTGCAGGGAGCCATACGGACATACATGGGTACAGTAATGCGACTTCTTTCCAAAAAGCGGATAGATAAAGGCTGTTACCAGCATGACTATCGCTATGATGCTGACCGATATTTCCATGCCATGGGCTGCAAAGCCCAGCAGGAAGGTATAAGAAAGGCAGGTACCACACCAGAAGCCGAGCACAATGACATTCAGTATCAGTTGACAGAAATGGTATCTTCTGTTCTTGATAAACAATGGCAGAATGGCTGCCATCAGGACAACAGCTATCCCTATGATGTTTCTGAGAGAGAACAGGGAAGAGCTGTTGTTTTCGGAAGGACTTAAACTGCTGCTACCATTTTCTGAATCTTCAGTCGCTAAATGCGCTTTAGCATACAGAAGTCCCTGATGCATGTTTCCGATGATAGCTTTGGATGAGAAAGTAGCACCTGTGACAGCATCCACCTTCATATCCATAGCTTTGTCTATCGTTTTACCTTTCCATTTTTCAAACAGAGTAGAGGCATTGTCAAAGAATTCCTTGGTCTCATCATTCTTTAATGCAATGATGTTTTCTACAACGCCATTCCTGATTACTATTTTGAGTGGAACCTTTCCTCCATATCCCATGATGTTGGATGCTAGAACAGAAGTATTAATCTCTGCTCTTCCGTTTCCAAACATGCGTAGCGTGTCGTTGCTTGCAGTTTCTGCCTTCTGTTCAGATTTGAGAGAGTATCCAAACAGTTCATGATGCTTTGTGATGGCAAGTGATGAAACAATAATCAGACAAATGAAAAGATTTACAACCTGTTTTATCCGGAAAAATGATTTCATATTACACTAAATCCTTTCTTTCCTGTTTTCTCTTATTTATGTTTCAGGTAATAAGCAATACCGCGTTTTACGTTTTCTTTCACAGCTTTGCTTGAGAAAGTGGCTCCAGTAACGCCATCTACTTGGACTGAAGCGGCCTTGCTGACTTTCATGCCGTTCCATTTATTGAGCAACCCCTGTTTTACCTTATTGAAGAATTTGGGCGTTTCCTGGTTGGCAAGCGGTTTGATATCTATAATCTTTCCTTTCTTGATGTGGATGGAGAGAGGGGTATTGCCACGAAATCCCCTTACATCTTTACCCAAAGTAGTGGTGTTGATAATGTAACTGCCATCTGCTTCTTTCGTCATAATCTCTGAATGAGAACTTTTGGTCGTTGCAGTCATGTTACCAATCAATCCTGTGCTCAGTAAGGCTGCTAAAATGAATATTCTTTTCTTCATAATTGTATTGATATTTCTATAATAGAATGCAAAATTACACAATTATTCTGTAATATACAAGACCCTATAGAAAAATCATCATTTTTAGGTATAGCCCTTCCAATGATGAGAATGAACCTTCCATTGCTATGGTAGGCAGAATCTGTCTTCCCAAATCTCATCCAAATATCAAAAAAGCCAGAAAAACCTTGTTGTTTTCATTTTTTAATAGTATCTTTGAGTCCACTTGAAAAGTCTTCTCGTTAAAAGTTTAACATACATTCGTTCTTTGACATTTTGTAATCTGGAGATTTTTTGTACCCTTGGGGTCTCAAACAATAATTCAAGTTATGTTCAAGAAGAGTCCAAAGACAAAGCAATTCGATATGTTCAGTTCTCCTTCAGGACTGTTATGTGAGCGTGAGGGACGCCTATACGATGACCCATCAGCTTGGCACAACACGTTCTACAGAGACGTGACCTCTAATATAGGCGAGGAGATATTCAAACCACTCTATACAACAGAGAAGGACGACAACCGTGTTGGTCGCCCAAATGTTCCTATACGCATCCTCGTAGCCATTATTATATTAAAGGAAGGAATCGGTTGCAGTGATGAACAGCTATATGAGCATTGTCGCTTCAATTTGCTCTATCGACGTGCGCTCGGCATGGTGAATCTTGACGAGCAATGCCCAACCATCGATTCCTACTATGGCTTTCGTCGTAAACTTTGTAAGCATGAAGAAAAGTTCAAGGAGAACCTCTTCGACAAGTGCTTCATCACAAGCTTTTCTTCATCCGAGTATCGGCAATACTCGTTTATTCTTGCAATGTCTTTCTCCAGCATGACTATGCGAGAGTCTTCAAATACATGTTTTATGTCCATATCTTAATTCCATAAATTACGGTTATACTTGTAGAAAAACTTAATTCCTTTATCCGTTAAGAATCTTAATGGCTTTGTTGACCAGATCTGCAGTAATGCCATCATACGGATTGGTCAGGATGAAGTGTGGCAGTTGCGAATCCTGTATCACGTATTCATCATCGATAATAACATACCAACCTTCATCTTGGAGATTGTCAGCTATCCATGATGCGATTTCCACGATGATTCTATTACGATATCAGCATTGGTCTCTTCTACTATTCTCTTCAGTTCAGCCACAGTCTCCGGGTCGAAGAAAGCTCCATACTTGTCTTTCCAGGATTTCCCATGATACATAAGCAAGTTCTGGTTGTACTCGGTATTTAGTACACCGTCAAAATCGAGAAAAATTATTTTCTTCATACACATTATTTTATTGGATAATGAGAGATGTACTAATCCTAAGAGAGTGCTTCACGGTATGAACCCGTGAAAGCAACTCCCTTGTAGTTGTCTACAATAGAGATATACAAAAGTCGACAAAACTGCCTATATGCAACATTATAATCTGAATTTATGCCCATTTGCTAAGGAATCCAAGACTTCAATAAGAGTATCAATACTATCAGGTTGCTCTTCTGACTTATACTCAGGATTGTCAATTCTGAAAATTTCGCCTTGCGCATTCCAGTTATATTCAGCTTTGTTATAGAAGAATACAATGTCTCTGGCATAGAACAATCCGCATGATTTTTCAATGTTTGGATCACTTAATGAAATAAGTTCATTCTTTAAGGCTTCACGCACAACCTTATCACGGCATTCATTGAAAATGATACAGGCAGATGAGTTTTGGTGATGCCAATACACGTCATATTCTGCACTATTACTATAGCTGACGTACATGCCGTTTTCATCTGTAATCTCTTGTATTAATGCGGTTTGGATGATACATTTTTTAACGTATGAAGATTCTTGTGAGATACATGTTGACAATTGATTGCAATCTAAAGGTTCGGCCATAAGCCATTTATGAACCGAAGGTGGAAAGTAAGGAAGTTTGCTGCGCCATGTAGCATTTCTCCGAGCCCCACGTGGATACCAGTACCAGGAAGCAAAATCGTAGTCATGTAACAACAGATTCCGCTGTGCAATGCTGTTAAGCTCGCCATTATAGTTGTTGAGATACCAGTATAGATGGCTATACTTTATATCAAAATTTGACCAATCTATTTTTCCATCCCCGTCTTTAAACAACGCACTGATAGTTCCTTGGAAGAATGGCAATTTTTCCAAGGAGACTATAATCTTTTCCCATGTTCGGCCTTGAAGTTCATTTAACGTACCATTATAAGCTCCAATTTGGAACTGACGAATTTTTGCCTGTTCCTCAATGATATGTAGGGAAATTTTATCTGCTGCATCATATTCTTTTGGCAAAACAAGCCATTCAACATTATGTACATCCCATTTATATGGGAAAGCATGATGGAGGGAGAGAATAGTTGAACGTAGTTGTGTTTTAGTCCTTATTTCGTTCTGGACTTTATTATTCTCAAGAACCTGATAATTGCAAACATTCCAAACGACTCGCATCCATTGTTTAAGGCGAATTTTTGTGCAATATTCTGCTGGAGATAGAAAGAACTGACAAACAGCCCAAAAGGCTATAGTTTCAGGAATAGTCTGTATGTAGTAATCGTTCTTACCTGATGTATAGATGGCCTCAAACCTCTCATTTCCATCTCCGTATGGATATACTAAACAAGCTGTGAGCTTTTCTCTATCGAAAGAACGGAGATTTTCAAGCAGAGTGCGTATATCATAGAGAATACTAAAGCCTCCTAATTCATCAAAAATAGTCTGATAAACACCAAATCCCGTCATGTTATAATTTGCCCACGTACCCTTTTTCTCTGTAAAACTATAGAGATATTTAAAAGCTTTGTCTATTGGAGAAATTCCCAAATCTCTGTCCTCAATCTTCTGTGGTTTCTGCGCCATCATCAGCTTTACCAACAAAAAGCGGTTAATGAAGCCGAACATCATATCGTCAAGCGAGATGTTGGGATCACGATACTTCCAGAAAAAGTCCAGCCACTTTGTGTCTAGCAATATTGGCAGACCATTTTGAGCGTGAAGCAAAGATTTCCATTCTTGGTCGGCTATATACTTTATAAGATCCGCCTTGAAGTTCTCGAAATCGGACAAAGGTTTTCCACGTCCATTCATTTTTACGTACAGGTCATCCGACTGACCAAGATTCTCAAGGTCAAGTTGATAAAACACCAATGGACATTTGGCAGCAGGAAGCATCAGAGCATCCCAATATTCAAGAAGAGTCTGCTTATCTTTGTCTGCGAAAAGTTCTTCAATTCCATCAACCTTTCCGTTATGTTCTCCACTGAGCATTCTCAGCATCGATTGTACGGTCGGGTCTTGCCTCCAGATAGAAGGAACCCATGTCTGACGAATTATGGCATCAGCAATGCTTTCTTCTCCTTCCTGTGCAATTTCAGACCCACGTTTCACGATTCGTTGACAGAAATTAGTACTGCTGACACGGGTCTCATAGCTAAAATTTGATAGATGTTCAATAGTACTTTGTTCTGACAACTTGCCCAAACGGAAAGCAAGATACCAGTGTAGCAACCATAGGGTGGTCAGACGTTGCTGCCCATCCAATGGATTGAACCTACCTTCTTGGTCTGAAGAACCATATACGAAGTCCATTTTTAATTGTTTATCTCCGTCAAGTGCAGCAACAATTGCCGACAAGAATTTCTCACGTAGGTTTTCATACCCTACACGTCCTTGTGCGTAATCACGCTGCAAAATGGGAATCACCACTTTGCACTTACCAAGTAGTTGCCAAAGTGTGGTAGTATTAGCGATATTATTCATAATTTGACTTGTGTTCTTATTGTAGGAAATCCTTTAATTTCTCAGTTATATCATCCAGATATTTCACGGAATCTGTACGAGACCATGACAATAAAGCATTAGCATCCTCAGTATAGTATTTCAAGAACGCTTGTTTTGTGCATATTGGAACAAAGGCGATGGCTTTACCGTCAATGACAACCTTGCCCTCGTCGGATATATGGCAATGCTTTCCTTGTTCCTTATTGATGATAAAAGAACGTTTTACACAGAATATGGAATTGCGATAACTCTTGTTTGTGCTTTCGTCAAGGAGCGAAAGGTTCCAGATATGCATACGTTCGTTATCAATGACATCGCCAGTCTGTACGGTTTCACATAGCAAGTCATCTGAAGGGAACTGAGTCATTACTTTATCATAGATTTTCTTGAAATCGGGAATATCAGTACACCTCTTGTCAAGGTACTTCTTGATTTTTCCGTCATATTTCAACTTTCCAGAAGCTAAAGCAGCTCGTAACCACGATTTCTTATCCCTTGCATTTGCCAGTTCATTGGTAGTTGCGGAGTCTATATGTTCTACATTCCATGTTTCCTTTTTAAATAAGTGAAATGGGAATTTATGGAAGGTTGAAAGCTTGTATTTATCTGCTTGAACCTCCTGTTGTGTGATGATTGTCTGTATATTATGTAGCAAAAGTATTTTTCTGATTTTGCTTTTCTGATATACGTCTTCGAAGTGCAACTTGTTCAAGTCCTCTTTCCTGCACTTGATTATATTGTCACGGATGGCTTCTTTTACTGCTAAGAGAAATGCTTTTTTATCTTTTGCCCATTGCATCCATTGGTTATACCAGTCATTTATCCACTTTCGTCTAACTTCGGCATTATGGTTGTTGTCATCAATAGCCCATATGCTAAAACCGATATAGTGATAGAGCAAAGAATCTTCAAACCATTCCTTAATAGTGTCGAAGAGTGAGGTTACTTTAGCCCAGATCGACTCTAGATGTTCTGCATCAGACGTGTGTTCGTCCTTCATCTCAATCTGCTTGGCGAAATAACGGTAAACGCTATATCTGTCATTTCCTATCTGATTATCGTAATCCTCTGGTTTAATTTTCGCTTTGATGCCAAAGCAATCATTCTCAAACAGTATCTTAAACAGGAAATCGATACGTGTACGTTCCTGATAATTCGTGTCGTTCAGGAAAAGCCACAGTTCGTCATCCTGCAGGGCGTATTCAATATCATCCCATTGCGAGGCAATCTGTATCTGCTTCGTACGTATGAACTCAGAATGACTACCTGCATAATTTGAGCGATTGAGTAGAGCAGCCTTGATCAGTTCTGAATTTGTAAGCGAAATCTTGCCTATATTGAGTCTTGTAAACACATCAATAGGGTTCTCTCCAACAGATTCATACCAGATGAACTTTACTCTTTCAAGTATAGTGTCGTAGAGTAAAGCCTTTTCTTCGTCAGATTTATCCTGAAGCCATGTTTGTGCGATGTTACGAGCAAGAATCATGTGCTGGAAATCTACATTCTTAGCACCATCTTCATTTGTTTTGTCAATAATGTTTTTCAGAAAATCCTTGCTATCTGGTCTGGTTTGATAACTAATGCGATAAGCGGGATCATGCTTTAACACCATCATGATGATGTACAGTGTTGTCAGACGCTGTTGACCATCTATTACTTCCCACGAAGTAAGTTGTTGCAGGTCTTCTACAAGACACCCTATTGGGTCGGGCTCGTCTTGTATTCTGTCTAACCTTCTGCTTATTTCCTCAGAAAAAGCCTTACTGTCAACAATACTGCGTTTGACAACCAATGGTTGCAAACAGTAAAAACCAGTTCGCGAGTTCTCAATAAAGATATTTAAATCTTTAAGGAGTTCAGTGACCTGCAGTTCTTCCCATCTATAACCACGTTGGTAGTCTGGTATAATGAAATCCAATCCTTGAATTTCTGAAATAGAGACAATACCTATTTTATTGTTATTTCTCATATTTAATAGTTTTTGTAATGCGATGGCGGTGCAGGCTTCTGCGTCAACCAGGGCATGATGATGGTTTGACAAATCATAACCGCAGCGGACTGCGATTACATTAAGTGAATGACAGCTTTGTGACCAAACTCGGCGCAGAACCACATAGGTGCTGTAGATCCACTGTTAGCCCATATTCTGAATTTGGTTCCGTTTATACTCTTTACCCTATAACCGACAGATATAATAACATCAAGGCTATACATCTTTGTTTCATAGCTTTGATTCTGTGCCATTTTTGTATATTACATTTGTTATTGATAACGTTTCGACAGCAAAGATATTGCCATGGTTTGTCTTTTTTGTTCATACTATCATAAATTTTATCAGAACTACAGATTTCTAATAGGCTTCCAACAGGAAATGGCATTTGTTTTACTTTTGCCGATGATGTTTCTATACTCCATGCGGCAAGATCCATTTTAGACACAATATAACACTTTTGCTGCAGTAGTTATAGTAGTTCCCTGGCAATCCAAGCACAAGCTTCTGCGTCAGCCAGGGCATTATGGTGTTGGGTTAGGTCGTACCCGCAATAAGCAGCTACGGTTTGTAGTTGGTGGTTGGGTAGGAGAGATCCCAACTTTCTTCTGGAAGCTCGGCATGTGCAATGGAACTCATAATCGGGATAGTCCATCTGATACATTTGGAACACAGACTTCAGGCATCCCTCGTCAAAGGGTGAGTTGTGAGCCACCAATGGCAATCCCTCAATCTTTGGCTGAATCTCAGCCCATACCTCTGGAAATACCCTGGCGTTCATGGTATCCTCCATGGTTAGTCCATGCACCCTAGTATTCCAATAGGAATAATACTCAGGCTCTGGCTTGATGAGACTGTAGTAGCTATCCACAATCTCACCATCCCTTACTATCACAATGCCTACGGAGCAAACGCTGGTTCGTTGCTGGTTGGCAGTCTCAAAATCTATCGCTGCAAAATTCTTCATGAGTGCAAAGTTACTAATTTTAGATGTATTATCCAAATTTTTAATATTTATATATCCATACTGGTATGCCATTTTCCTTGGCAATTTCTATCATGTGCTTGGTTTCATGAAAATTTGAGAGAATTGTAGAAAGAAGTTTCCATATATATTATAGAGATGGCAGTTGTAGGCGTTTGTGAAGATGCTTGCAGCTGCCTTTTCTTTTTGTATCTTTAGGGTGTCGAAATTCAAAATTAAAGTTGTACCTTTGCACCCAAGTTGAGATTACAGAAATGAAAAAGGAACGTGAAACGGCAAACAAATATCGTCAGCAAGCTCTTGAAGGAGATTTAATGGCGATGAACAACATGGGTGTCTGCTATGCGCAAGGCATCGGTGTTGTGGAGGATCATGTGATGGCATTTCAGTGGTACATGAAGGCTGCTGAACTGGGTGATATTTACGCATGCTACAATGTGGCAGAATGCTACTACCAGGGAGATGGAGTGGAACAGGACTTCGAAAGAGCTCTTCATTGGTATCTGATTGCAGCAGAGAAAGGAGATGTACAATCACAGGTTAATGCTGCCAATGCATTTTACCTGGGTCAGGGAACTAAAGAAGACCACGTAAAGGCTCACCAATGGTGGCTGAAAGCTGCTCAAGGGGGACATCTTCAGAGCCACAGCCCAAGGATTTGAGCATGCCAAACAATGGTGCAGGGACAATGGGTACAGTATATATTAATAATGTAGTGAAACAAATGAAGACAGATTTACGATTGATACAAGAGCAGCAGCCTCTCGTACACAACATCACCAATTATGTGGCTATGAACTTTGTTGCCAACAGCCTATTGGCTATTGGAGCATCACCAATCATGGCGCGTGCCGAGGAAGAAGTGGAGGAAATCAGTAGCAAGAGCAATGCCTTGGCTCTCAACCTGGGCGTTCCGGAAAGCACCACTGCTCACTCGATGATACTGGCAGGGGAAGCTGCCATGAAAAAAAGAATTCCTATCGTATTTGATGTGGTTGGAGTAGGAGCCACCCGCTTTCGTATGGATATAGCATCACAGATTATTCTCAGGTGTCACCCTACAGTCATCAAGGGAAATGCCAGTGAGATTCAGGCATTGTACTCTCACCAGATAGGCATGCAGGGAGTGGACAGTCACCAGGAAACCTATGAGGTTGAGAAACAGGCTAAAAAACTGGCTCAGCAACTTTCCTGTATCATAGTTGTAACTGGAGCCATAGACTTCATCACGGATGGCGAAAGAATGGCTTATGTTCATGAAGGACATTCCATGATGAGCAAGGTTACTGCAATGGGATGTACTGCCACTGGTATCGTTGGGGCATTCCTTGCTGTGAACTCCGACCCTCTGGAAGCATCTTTTCATGCCATGAAAGCCATGGGAATTGCCGGAGAAAGGGCAGCTTCCCAGTCTAGAGGAACCGGAAGCATGATGATTAACTTCCTCGACGAACTCAGCAATCTTATGGCTTATGACTAGGATTATCAGAATCATCAGGTTTGAAAAGGAAGCCTATGCTCACCAAGAAGACCTGGAATATTTAAATAGAAGGAAGCATTATTGCTATAGATGATATTACGTGGTGCCATAATCTTACTATTCCCCAGTTTTTTGGGGGGACGCCCAGCAGGAGTCAACAGAGATAGAACAGGCTGCTGTTTCAGAGTAACAAATATCTGATTTTCAATATTATTAAAACGCAGAGGTCTGCTGGCAGTAATGCCGGCAGATTTCTGCGTTTAATTTAATACATCTAATTATTCTTAAAAAAACTTGATAACCCATCTTATAATAAAGTAAATTATGTATTTTTGCATATCATAATTAAGATTAAAGCTATGACACTGCGACGTAGAGAAAAATCTTCTGGAACTCTACCGAAGGGTTGTCTTCAACATCTGCATTGGAAATTCTGATGACCACTTCAGAAACCATGGCTTTCTACTCACACCAAAGGGCTGGACTCTATCACCAGCCTATGATATGAATCCTACCCTCAATGAATATCAGAGTCTTCTGATCAATGAATCTTCAAACAAGGCAGACATCAATATTCTGCTTGATTCATCTGAAAGCTACATGATTAAGAGGGAGGAAGCTAAAATCATCATCCAAGAGGTTCAAGCAGCAGTTAGTCAATGGGAAAGTTTAGCTACTCTGCTTCAAATCCCAGCTAGAGAGATGGCTATGTTTAAGGAAAGGTTTAAGCTTAACCTATAATATAATGAAGTAATAATTCTATTTGCTTCATTATATTATGGGTTATTCTGCAGCCTCTATCATGTCGATGATGGTATAGATTGGCAAGATATCCAATGCAAGTTGGGTGTTAAAATGGTAAGAAAGGAGATTATTTATGTCACAAAAGAAGATATTCAGATGCCAGGATTGTGGGTACGAGACCGAAGTATATGAGGGACGTGGCTTCATGGGACAGCATATCGAAGCCATGTCTTGTCCTGACTGCAGAAACATAGTACCTCTTGTGGTGGGTGGAGTAATTGGTGATGCTGCACCTAGTTTTAATTCTCTTGTAGGAAGGCTATGTCTAAGATGTGGTTCTGACAGGATTCACAGGTGGGATATGCATACTTGCCCAAAGTGCGGGGGCAAGATGCAACCCACTGGCGAAGAAGAGTTCTGGACATAAAATCATATTTTTTGGGACAGAAAGACGAAGAAAGCAAGTGAAATAAATATATAGACATCTTATAGTTCGTTGTCTAGGATTTCCATCATTTCTGCTGCAGTAATCACTTGCGGTTCTTTTGGAAAATGTTTGAGATTTCCAGTTACTAAGAAGGAGTCTTCCTTGCTCAGGCAGACTTCGTAGAAGACTCGGTCGTCCTCATCTGGCATTTCGCCAGCATAAGGAAAACGGGACGAATCAATTCCGTTTTCCTTAAAAAAGTTCAATAACTCATGGATTCTGATTTCACTTAGATGAAATTTTGACCTATTTAGTACATCAAAGTACTCATCCAAGATTTCGTCATTATACAATGGCTTAATTTTACCACTGAGCATACTGTTGATGACCCTTCTTGTTGCTGACGAAGGGTTCTTAGTTATAAACGAGGACACGATAATGTTCGTATCAATGACTGCATATACCATTGCGTTCTTTTCTTAATCGTCTGACTTCTCTGATTTCTTCATTGATCTCATCAAGTGACATATCAATGTTATTCTCTCTTGCTGTGTCACACATGTATTGAAACGCAGCCTTTGCTTTCGCAGTCACTTCATCATCTTCTTCATTCTTTGCCTGAATGGAGAATGGAATGCTCTTACTGCGAATTACTGCCTTAACAAAGATGTTAATGGCGGTATTCGCACTCATACCGAACTGTTCGCAGAGTTTATCAAACTGTGCTTTCTGCTGTTTGTCCATACGGACTGTCATTGCAGTCTGTGCCATAAGTCTAAAATGTTTAATTAATAATCATTCTGACTGCAAATATACATCATTATGGCGTAAAATATTGAGATAACATTAATAATTTAATAAAGATTAATAGTTGAATGAATGATATATGCGTAAGGGCAATAGGTTTAAGAGTGGCTAAGCTCGTATTGACATTATTACTGACAGCAAGGTTGCTTTAATTCATCTAATTATTCGTTTTAAAAAAAGGGCTAGCCCCATAATCAGGACTAGCCCCCAGTTTTAATTATTTTCTCGATGCAATGAATGTATCTTGAAAGCTGCATAGCACTTCAAGAAAGATTACTTAACCTCAATGTGCTTAACATCGTCTTTCTTCTCCTCCTTGGCTATCTTAGGAATCTCAATCTTCAAGACACCGTCACTGACCTCAGCGGAAATCTTCTCCTGATCAGCATCCTCTGGCAAAGCATAACTCTGAGAGTAGCTGCTGTAAGAGAACTCACGACGCAAGTAATGCTCTTCCTTCTTCTCCTCCTTCTTCTCATCCTTGTTCTCGATAGATACATTCAGATAGCCATCCTTATCGATGTTCATCTTGACCATATCTTTCTTCAAACCAGGAGCTGCAACCTCCATCGTATAAGCTGTAGCACTTTCCTTGACGTTGACTGCAGGAGCTGTTGCGTTCATGTGTGGCATCAAGCCTGTATCAAAGAAGTTGTCATTAAACCAACTGTTCAACCAATTTGAAACACTGTTATTTCTACGAGCTAACAACATCATGTAAAACCTCCTAATTCTATTTTTCTCGTCCTCTCTTCGCCTTCCGGCTCAGTCGGGATTTCTCATTGTTTTTAATTTATCCTTTTTAATAACGATTGCTTCGGCTTACGAGGTTCAAGGATTTCTAGAAACCCTCAACTGTCATTACTTAGGGTTCTTGTCGTTCCCCTTGCCCTTTCGGCTTCGGCTTTCACTCTATGTAGGAGCAAGTTACGTGCCAACCCGGTTTGTAGATTTGGAGTAAACAGTTTTTGCCAATTTTGACTAAAGATTCTGCAAAATTGACAACAATGGATAAATAATTTAAACTTTACTGCTAAAACTTCATGCTTTTTAAACCTGTTTTTCAATCCATGCCATCAGTACCGCTACAGCATACTGCTGTTCTTCTCCTGTCAGCTGTCTTCCAGCAGGTATATGATGCCATTTGAAGAAACAACCACGGCAACAGCAGCCTGTAGCATGCTGGGCAATGAATACAGGATGCCCTCTCATAGGCGTCTGCTTGCCGTCATTGGGAATCACGGCAGGAGCAAGGCGTTTGGCAACGAAATCCTCCGCATGCTTACGGATGGTAGCCAAACCCTTTTCTGCAATATATTCCTTATCCTTCTTCGAGAGATGGAAACGGCTGCGAAAAGCTGATTGGGAAAGTCTTTCAAACAAATCAGTCAAGTCATACTCTTTGTCTGGAGAAGTATCGCTTTCCACGTCTTCTGAAGAGATAGAGTCTTTCTGATGATCCTCTTTCTCCTCAGGAAACAAATTGAGTTCTACATATTTTGCTTGGTTTACTTTTGATTCTTTTTTCATTTCTACTAGCCTCCTATATCTATGAATCTCCTATTCATATTAATGGATATCAGACTCTTACGCTGCAATTTCATTACTTCTTGAATTTTCATGTCAAGTAGTGTATTATATTGTACTTTTCCTGCAAAGTTAACAAAAAAATCTAGATTACGTAAGAAAAGGTATAATATATTGTTCTTTTTATAAAAGATTATAAGTTTCTGAGATTTTTCTTGTTTTTTTGCCTTTGAATATTGTTTTTTTCTTAACTTTGCATGCACAATTCATTATAGAATAGCAGTTTATAGTTTACAGTTAATAGTTTATAGTTTACGATTGATTTCGTGGTTATTGGCTGATGATTTGCAGATTTCTTGTGATTTTCTTGGTGGTTTCGAAGAAAAAGCGTATTTTTGTGGCAGAGTTAAACGTTTAAAAGGAGAAGATTATGGCATTAGAGATAAGAAGCATTCCTGTTTTGACAGGTGAGACCGCTGAACGATTTGTTCGTGAGGCAGAGGAGAATGAACGCAATCCACAAAGAAAGGCATTGCGAATGTCATTTGATGACGTTGAGAAGATTTTGATTCGTTCAACTGCTAATTTGAAAGCGCATGGAGGAAAGAGTCCTTTTGCAAAGTAATTGCTCTCTTTATCGAGTTACGACAAAAGAGGAGCTTGATACTTTTAGCTGTGGCGATAAAGACCTTGATGACTTCTTTCATCGAGAGGCTTGTCTCTATGATGGGCAATTATTAGGGAAGACATATTTCTTTGCAACTGAAAGAAGTGGTAAGGATGAAATAGTCTGTGCCTTTACATTAGCTAACGACAGTATCAAGGCAGCTTTAATTCCAAATGCTTCAAGAAATCGAATACAGAGGAAAATTCCTAATTCTAAAAGAACAAGGAGTTATCCTGCAGTATTGATTGGAAGACTTGGAGTAGCCAAGGATTTTCAAAGTACTCATGATGGTATTGGATCACAAGCGATAGACTATATCATATCTTGGTTTTTGTTACCAGACAATAAGACTGGTTGCCGTTTCATTGTTGTTGATGCTTATAATAAGGAAAATGTGCTTCATTTTTATGAAAAGAATGGCTTCAAATTCTTGTACTCTACTGAGAGTTTGGAGAAAGAGGCAAATCATATTCCTGAAGATGAGTGCTTAGAGTCAAGGATGATGTATCTTGATTTGTTGGGATATATAAGATAAAAAACAAGAGGTAATCTTTTGGATCCTTCTTTACACAGATGGGGCGGGTGTGAAGTCCGCAGTGAATGATAGGCAATTGCTCATTCGCACACGGATTTCACGGATCTCACGGATAGGGCAGACGTAAAGTCTGCAGTGCTGTATTTTCTACCTCTCCGTCTCTCCTGCAAGGAGAGCTCCACCTTTCTCACCAAGCCTCTCTTCAATAGTCTTTACAACCCCTTCGGTTCCCCTTGTAGGGGACAGAAACCCTTCTCGAAATGAGAAGGATGTAACCGCCCTTAGTGCTGCTTTTTCTAAAATCACCCCGTCCCTCTTTACCATTAAAGAGGGCTCCACCTCTCACCCCGACCCTCTCACCCTCAGGGAAGAGGGAGGAAACCGCTCCTCCTCGTCGCTCGGAACCGCTACGCTCTAAGGTTGGCGGACCATCAAAGGTCTTCGCCATATTTTGCGGGATGGGACCGCCTTGCTAAAGGTGGATAGGATTATTGAAGTGCTGGTTTCGTGGTTATTTGCTGATAACTTGCAGATTTCTTGTTAATTGCTTGGTGGTTTCGAGAAAAAAGCGTAACTTTGGCGGCTGAATGTTGAACTAGAATAAATAGGAGGAAGAATATATGGATACAACAAAATTAACAAGAGAAGAGGCTCTACGCCGTTGGAATGCTTCTAAGGAAAACAAACGTAAAATGGTGGAGAAACTGGAGAACTTGGTTCGCAAAAGCTGTCTGGAACGTACTGGTAAAGAACCTATAGGGGTAGAAGTATGGTAGTAGAAAAAATGTCTCTGGCTGTGATTAATGCCAATTCGCCCTATGAGGTAAAAATGGCTCTAGCTGATGATACATTGTGTTTCATCACAGATTATGATGCTGAAATTTTCGTAACTTTTGAAAGGGATGATATACTTCATAATGAGTTAGTTTATCAATTTGGTATCTCTAATCCGAAGGGAGTGAAGTCTCCTCGTGATCCTAAGGTGCGAGAGACTATTCTTGCCATAGTGGAGGAATTCTTTGCAAAGAACAATGCGGCATTTCTTTATATCTGTGATACAAGTGGTGGCATGCAGAAGATGCGTAATCGCTTATTCAAATACTGGTTTGGCATCTACGGGGAAAGAAAGGAGTATGTTTTCCTGCCGCAAACGATTACAGACGAGGAGGGTAATGATAACTATGCAGCACTAATCATTCGTAAGGATAATCCTCAATTCGCTGATTTGGTAAGCGAGTTCATGGCTACAGTGAATTTACTAAATACTAAGCCGGAAGATTTTGATGAATAGATTTATATAATAGTGCCGTAAGTATGTAAGTATTCGGTGATTGATGAAATGAAGTTGCATAAGCTACTTTATTTCACGCAGCGTGAGTGCTTGATTCAAAAGGGCGAACCTATGTTTGATGCACAATTTGAGGCTTGGAAATATGGTCCTGTCATGGTTCAGATTCACCAGCATTATAAAAATGATTCTCTCCCAGAATTGATGGATAAAGAGCAGCGTGGCTGTAGGATGAATATAAAAGGAAAAAGCGTGCAAGCCACATCATAGTCGCCTGCACGCTTTTTTTGTCATCTAAATTTCTGATGATTTCCAATCGAACACGATGGTGTTGTCTTCTTTGATATTGAAGCTCATACCTACCTTGATAATTTCCTTGCCGCTCATGGCAAAGGCATCGGCATAATGCTTGCTTTCTATCTGCTCAAGAGCCTCCTGGGCAGTCTTTCCAAACTTCAGCTCCATTACATAGATAGTATCGTCCGTCTCCATGCTTATATCAATTCTCCCCTTTGACGTATGTTGCTCCACTATAATCCTGAAATTCGTGAGCAAGGCAAAGATGATATACATCGTTTGCTGGTAATGCCCTTCGTAATGGGTGTTGTTGCAATAAGGCACCGTCTCCCAAAACGATTTCAGCAACTGTAATGCTTCGTCTATCTTGCGCTGTTTAATAAGCACCGACATCTTGGCGATGGTGGTATTGCACATTGCAGTCTTTGAGGTCAGATAATGAGGCAACAAACTTCTGTACAATCCAACTCTTATTTCCTTGTTGGGAATGGCTAGGGTATAGAGCTCCGTTTCTTCATCATAATCCTTGATGGTGATGTAGCCACTCTGATAGAGCAGCGGCATGATGGTGGTCATGGTTTCCGTGGCAGCATCAAAGTCATCCTTTCCGGCTTCCATGCTCTCGCCCAGGTTCGCTGGCAGAAAGTTGAAATTGCGCATCATATTGATCAGATAAGTAGGAGTGCCTGATCCAAACCAGTAGGAATCAATCTTCTGCTTGGCAAAGCAGGTTAATAAGCTGAACGGATTATAAACGTCTGGAGAAGGCCATGTAAAATGATAGCCGTCATAATTATCCTTTAACTTAGCTAACGTCTGCTCATACGATAAGTTTAATTTTTCAGCAAGTGCCTCTATGTCATTCCGCATTCCGTTCACCAGTTCATCTTCCGTAATTCCGCAAATGCCGGCATACGGCTCGTCCATACTGATATTGGTGATGTTGTTCAATTCGCTGAAGATGCTGAGCTGAGAGAATTTGGTGATGCCTGTGAGGAATACGAAGCGGAGCAATTTCTCGCATCCTTTTAGCGGACTGTAGAAATTGCGCATGGCATTGCGAAGTTCTTCCAGTTTTTCATCCTCGTGCACCACATCAAGCAAAGGGGCATCATATTCGTCAATCAGTATTACCACTTGCTTGCCCGTTTCCCTATAGGCAGTCTGGATAAGTGAGATGAGGCGGACGTTGGCATCAACAGCCGGATTCGTAATGCCCCATTTCTGCTCTTGTTCTGCAAGTTGCTGGTCGAAATATCTTTCCAGCTGGGCTATCTCCATGTGTTTGCCCATGCTCATATCGAAATGCAGCACCGGATAGCTTATCCAATCCTTTTCCAGCTTTTCGATGGCGAGTCCTTTGAAAAGCTCCTTCTTTCCTTCAAAATAGCTCTTCATGGTAGTCAGCAACAGCGACTTTCCGAAACGGCGTGGACGGCTCAGGAAGAAATAAGTACCATCAGTATGTGCCATACGATATACATATTCCGTCTTGTCGATGTAGAACTTATCCTCTACTCTGATTCGTTCGAAAGTTTGTAATCCTATCGGATATAGTTTTCTTGCCATAATTGCTCGCCTTTCTTTTAAGTGATATTCTCTTTGTTGGCAAAGATACGAATAAATGGTGAAACCACCAAATTAAAAACATCTTTTCTTCATTTATGCCCCTTATCTCATTTCCTTATACCTTTTATTTCTTTTCTCCCTTCTCTTATTTCTTTTCTCTCCTCCTTTTATTTCTTTTCAGGCTTCCTCTTATCTCCTTTCTTCCTTCTTGCTGTATTAATAATGGGTTAATCTCGGGAAAAGTCTTGGTTGATTATAGGATAAAATGTTCTTTAACCCTATTGAAATCTCCGTTCATAGACGTTGAACCGCGGTTCAGCGTCGATGAATGGCGGTTCATCGACGTTGAACGGACATTCAACGTCTATGAACGGAGATTTTATCTAAGTATAAATGTTTCTTTTCCTAGTTGAAAGTACATATAAAAAGTGTTTGAGAGAAGAATGAGGAAAGTTTACTGGTTAT
>ERZ835109.138-NODE-138-length-87514-cov-12.898535_pt1 | contig 87514 bp, 73 predicted proteins | sample MGYA00519946_ERZ835109 | MGnify/ENA primary metagenome ERZ835109 (study PRJEB31850, sample SAMEA3708771) | human gut metagenome | biome: human gut; feature: human-associated habitat; material: faeces | place: China | collected 2014 ...
TGCAATACAATATCGCCCTTAGGTGGAAAATACTAAGGCTCGCCACCCCTAAAAAGGTGGCTTATTTTTTATATATACAATTGGAATATGGAGCAAAAACAACGCGTTATAGTCTATATTGATGGATTCAATTTCTATTTCGGACTGAAGAGCAATGCTAAATGGAAGAAATATTATTGGCTTGATATAGTCAAGTTGTTCGAGATGTTCATGCGCCCGAATCAGGAGCTTGTTGCCGTCAAGTATTTTTCGGCAAAGCCTGATGATATAAACCAAAGTCTTCGCCAGAATGCCTTTTTTCAAGCCAATAGAGAAAATCCAAAATTCAAGTTGATATTGGGTAAGTATCTGAAAAAATCTATAACCTGTTTCAAATGCGGAAATGTTATTCATACCCATGAGGAAAAGGAAACTGATGTACGAATAGCTACACAGATTGTAGCAGATGCCTATCAGAAGAATTGTGATATATCCATTGTAGTATCAGCTGATAGTGACATGATACCTGCTATCGAACTTGCAACAGAAGCTTGTCAAAAGGTTTTTGTATATTTCCCTCCTTACCAGTACTCCAGTAATCTTGCTACTATGGGTATGGGTAAGCCTATCCATATGAAACAATATGAAACTCGTTTCAGGCAATGTCTTTTACCTGATGTGGTACATCTTGGAAAGGAAAACTTTGATTTACAGATACCTAAGAAATGGAAGGCTTTTCAGTCAATCTGAATCAGAAATACGCGTTATAAAAAAGGAAAATCCGTAATACAGTCTGGAATATCCAGTCGTATTACGGATTTTTCTTTTCGTCTATGATATTTCTATTTGTTCTGCAAGAGGTATTGCAGTTCGGGGTCGGACTGTATGCGCTGCAACTCGTCAGCGACAATCTGCCGGACCTCGGCACGGATACGGTTGTAGTTATCCTAGTTCATCTCCTTCATGCGGTCGTTGCCGCCGGCATCTGTAAAGTCCGTGATGACGGGTATAGACCGGTAAGCCTGTTCCTCACGCTTCACTTTCTCGGCATCGACCACAATTGGATGATTAACGGTTTAATCTGACGTAGTGACGACATGAAGTCATTAAATCCGTAAATCAGTGCGTCAGTCAATCTGTAATTTTCTGTAACAACCAGTCCCCGAAGACGTGCATATTCCACGACTTCGGGCTTTTTTATCTCCTTTTATCTGAAAGAGCCACCCGTTTATACTACATTTTCTTTTGGCATGACCTATTTTGCGCCGTTCTGCATAGATTTGCGTATCAAGATTTTACCGACACTTCCGTAGCTTTGCAACCATGTTTAACCCGTTGCCGACAGAATGTAGGCAGCACTAAAACCTGTATCAAGAATATGGAAAAAAAAGAAGAATTCATTCGCGTAAGTACAACTCTCTACAAGATTGTGAACCAGTCCCGCATTGACGGAGGCTATATGAAGAAGGTACTCTCACAGGCTTTTGGAAACAGAAAAGCCATAGCTCATTAGGGCATTTTCTTTACGCAGTGCAAGCACAGCTAAAAATGCCCCAATGAGCCAACGGGGTTACACCCCTCTGGACACCCCCGTTTGCCATGCGGCATGACCGCAGCGGACGGAAACCAACAAACCAAATTGTCAAACTTGAAAACGAAAAACAAGCATGGGATATATAAGCATTCAAATCAACAAAGCGAAAGGCTCGGCTGACACGGGCGCATCCGACCACATAGAACGTAAGACCATACCCAAGAACGCAGACCCTACACGTACACATCTCAACCGTGAACTGGTGGAGTTCCCTGATGGAGTGTCCGACCGTACCGAAGCGATAAGCCACCGTATCCGTACGGCAGGCATCAAACGTAAGATAACCCCCGACCAAGTGCGGGCAATTAGAATCGTGCTTTCGGGTACGCACGAGGATATGATGAAAATACAGGACGAGGGCAGACTTGACGAATGGTGTGATGACAACCTGCAATGGCTGCACTATACCTTCGGCAAGGAAAATACAGTTTCGGCAGTCCTGCACATGGATGAGCACACACCGCATATTCATGCCACGGTCGTACCAATAGTAACAGGAGAGCGAAGGAAAGCCAAGAAAAAGCAGACGGATGGTAAACGCTCGTACCGCAAGAAAGCCAATACCGTGCGTCTGTGTGCTGACGATGTATTGACACGTGAGAAGCTGGTAACATATCACGATAGTTATGCAAAAGCAATGGAGAAATATGGCTTGCAACGTGGTGTGCGTGGCTCGGAAGCACGGCATACGACAACCGCCCAATACTACCGTGATTTGAAACGACAGACGGGTGAACTTGAAGCCAATGTGCAACAGTTACAGACAGAGCAGCAACAGGCAGAGCAACAGCTTGACGAGGTAAGGCAGGAAGTCAAGTCGGAGAAACTGGAAGCTGCCAAGACGGAAGCGAAAGCCGCATTCGTGGCAAAGGTCGGTTCTCTTTTGGGCGGTGGTAAATTGAAAGAGCTGGAAGCCAACAACCGCACCCTGCAAGGCGAGGTCGCCGCCCGTGATGAGAGCATCAAGTTGTTGCAACAGCAGATGCAGCGGCAGCAAGAGGAACATAACCGCCAACTTATGGAATTGCAAGTCAAGCACCGCAGGGAGATGGCAGATAAAGAAACGGCACACCAAGAAGAAGTGTCATTCCTGAAATCCATCATCCAAAAAGCCAAGAAATGGTTTCCGCTATTCCAAGAATTGGTGTACATGGAGAAGTTCTGCCTTAAAGTCGGCTTCAACGAACGGCAGACCGCCACGCTCATCAGCGGCAAGCCGTTGTTCTATGAAGGCGAACTCTATTCGGAGGAACACAAGCGGAAGTTCACGACCGAAAGGGCTGGTTTCCAAGTGGTGAAAGACCCGAAAGACAAGTCTAAACTTGCACTTTCCATCAACGGGCAACTGATTGGCGAATGGTTCAAAGAGCAGTTTGGCAGGCTGTTTTCATCCGTTAAAAGGACGGTTGAGCCGCTCAGGAAAGGCAAGGGCATGGGATTATAAACAATGCCAACGGGAGGATAGCAAGTTTGTGTTTTGGGCAGACCAAAACCGCTTGCTGCCCTCCCGTTAATCATTCATATAGAATCTTTATCTTAAAATATTTAAATTCCTCAAAGCCTTTTCTATTCCATTATCATCCACTGCTCCGGTAACATACTTTGCAACAGATTTTACTGCCATTGAAGCGTTTCCCATGGCAATACCTATTCCGGCCCTACGAAGCATAGGAATATCATTCCCTCCATCCCCAAACGCTAAAGATTGGGACAAATCCAAGTCGAAATATGCGGCAAAATCTTCCATGCCTGTTGCTTTATTCACCCCTTTAACATTTATGTCAGCAAAATAAGGATGCCACCTTGAAGCGGAAAGATTGGGTAATTGGGACATAACAACTTTTTCGGTATCTGCATCCAGATAAAAGCAGAACTGGCAACATGTATGCTTTTCAAAATATCCTTTTAAATCAACGATACTAGGAACAGGATGTTCTACTATTTTTGCCGCATCTATTACGGTCGAATTCAAGCGGTTCACGAAAACTCCTTCATTCAATTCCAAAGCCATTGGAAAATGAAACTTCTCGGAAAGAGCCAATGCTTTTAAGAAGTCTGCACTGGAAATTTGCTTTTGTGAAACAATTGTTCCGTCTCTTAATACACATTCTGACCCATTCAGGGCGATGACAGCATCGTAAGGGACTTCTGCTATTTCTTGAATATTCTTTGAAGCACGTCCAGTAGCTATTATAATTTTATAACCTAAGCTACCGGCTTCTTTTAATACTTTGATTGTAGAACAAGGAACGCTGTGCGTTTCAAAACTCAATAAAGTCCCGTCAATATCTAAAAATATAGCTTTTGCCATACTCTTCTTCCCCTTATTCTATACCATCTCTTGCAAATGCTTTATCACTCGGCAAGGGTTTCCTACCGCAACACAATTTTCAGGAATAGAACGGGTCACTACACTGCCTGCTCCGATGACACTGTTCCTGCCGATAGTGACTCCCGGCAACAGGACGGAACCTCCGCCAATCCATACACCGTCTTCTACTCTGACGGGCAGAGCGTATGTGCGGCATATTTCTTCGCCTTCAGACCAATCCTGCACCATGCGTTCGTTTACTTTCGTGGAATGGGTGGCTGTATATATCTGCACATTGGGAGCAATCAACACATTGCTGCCAATATCAATGCGGTTGTTGTCCACGAAAGTACAATTCATGTTGATAATCACTTTGTCGCCTATGAAAATATGTTTCCCGTATTCACAATGGAAATCAATATCCACATGCACTCCTTTTCCCATGCGCCCGAACATCTCACGCAACAGAGCTTGCTTACGCTCCGTGTCGGCGTAATCCGCAGCATTGAATTGTGCCAACAGCCGCCTTGTGCGCAAAATCATTTCCATTATTTTCGGGTCTTTACTTCCAATAAAAGGTTCGCCCGCCAAACATTTCTCGTATTCCGTTTTCATTTTATCAGCCCTTTCGTTTAATCAAATTCTACCTGCCAATTTTCATCCCGGTAAGCTGAAAAGCACATTGCTATTTGCTCCTTGTTATTCTTTTCTTCAGCCAATACCGGTAGTTCATCTATCCCGAAATAACCGCTCTCCACGGTTTCCATATTCGGTTCAAAGTTCCCACCCAACACCTTGCAGAGTACAAATACCTTGCACACGTTGTAAGCGTATGGAGGTTGGTTGCGTTTGTTCCGGTCTTGCAAGGCGATGATGCGAATGGCTTCTACATCCAACCCAGCTTCCTCCCGTACTTCCTTGACGGTATTTGACCGGATGGTCTGCATGACATCTACCCATCCGCCCGGCATAGACCAAGTGCCATTTTTTTCCTTTACCAACAGAATCTTATTATCCTTGAAAATCGCCGCACGGGTATCGAGTTTTGGGGTCTGAAATCCTGTTTCATTGCAAAACAAATCTTTCACTTGTTCCAAAGGCAGCCTGCCCTGTAAACTCATTATCTCGGCTGCGATTTCCCGGACACGCTCAAAACGTTCCTTGTCAAATGGGTCTTTTGTATAAGTCAATCCCGCTTGCGCAATGAACTGAAGCTCTTTTGCCCATTCCAGCCATTGATGTTCCTGCTTTTGTTTATCCATAATCTTTGCATGTCATTTAATTAGGCAAAAATAGGAACAAAAAATCATTTCTCGTTTACCCTACGTTAAAAAACGCCTATTAGCTCTGATACGGCTCAATGATTGTTGTGTAATGCCCAGAAACGAAGCTATATATCCCAACTTCACTCTTTGAAAGAGTTCGGGACATTCTTTGGTCAAATATTCATAACGTTCTTGGGCAGACCAGTTCAAACGCTGGATGTGAATATCTTGTAGGCGAAGGAAGTTTTCTTGCTGCAACACCCGCATCCAGTTTGCAAGGTCCATGTACGACCGATACAACTTATCCAATTGTTCTACTGATATGGAATAAGCTGTAGTTTCTTCTAAAGTTTCCACATATTCAAAGCCAGCTTTGTGGCGGTATAAATCCCATGAGCCACAGGCGGCATCACCTTCCTTAGAGAACCATGTCGTTATTTGTGTTCCACCGTGCAAAACATAAGAGCGTGTAATGCCTTTTTCAATGAAATAAACCTTTCTATCCAGTTTCCCGGCATGGATAATAATTGTTTTTGCCGGAAATACGCATCGCTTAAAAAGGCATACCAATGCCTCTAATGCTTCATCCGAAACCGGATAATACGTTCTTATCTTTCTGATAATGCTTTCCATAAAAATATTCTTTTTGCAAAGGTATAAAATAAGAGTGGCAATAAAGACAAAATATCCTCTTGATACTTATTCCTTTTTAATAAATTATATGCAAGTGGAATGTTTTCTCAATTTAGTTTTATATTTTTGCGGTCATAAAGAGTTACCCAAATAAGCAAAGCGATGCAGACCACGGCAATTAGGACGGTTGCCAACTCATTACCCCAAAACGAGGTAATTCTCCTAACTCTCTTGATTTCAAAGAGATATATTCCTAATACAGATTTACGGAAAATAGCTGGAAAAAACGAGTAAAAAGGGAATAAACCCTTTTTGATTTTCGCATATATGCACGGTTTCAGACCGTTTGACGGGTAGCTTTGTGCTTGAAATGCTGGAACTGGTTGTACAGCATCACTCCGGCAATCAGGCTGGCCAGAAAGTCTGAGATAGGCATGCTGAACCATACACCGTCTACTCCCCAGCACATAGGGAGGAAGATCAGGCAAGGAATCAGAATCAGTACCTGACGGCTCAGCGAAAGGATAATTGCCTTTTTGGCCATACCGATACTCTGGAAGAAGTTGGAAGTAACCATCTGGAAGCCGATAATCGGGTAAGTCATTACCACGATACGCAATCCGCGGGCAGCCATATTGATCAGTGTCTCGTCGCTGGTAAAGGCCGATACCACCAGGTGGGGGAAGAGCTCGCCGGCAAGGAAACCGCTGGTTGTAACCAGGGTAGCGATGATGACGGTCAGCTTGAGTACCTGGTTTACCCGATGATACTGCCGTGCTCCGAAATTATAACCGGCGATAGGCTGCATTCCCTGGTTCAGTCCCATGACAATCATCACGAACAGGAACACGATGCGGTTGACGATACCGAATGCTCCGATGGCAAGGTCACCGTCGTACTCCTTGAGTCCCTTGTTGATGAGGATGACAATCATGCACGAAGCCAGGTTCATGAAGAATGGAGCCAGTCCGATTCCGATGATGTTTTCCACCAATATTCTCCGCAAGCGGTATATTCCTTTATGGAAATGAATGATTTCGTTTTTCTTGTTCAGCAGCTTGATGAGCCAGCAGAGTGAAATAACCTGTGCCAGAATGGTGGCTACGGCAGCTCCCCGTATACCCATGTTGAATCCGTAAATGAACAGCGGGTCGAGGATGGTATTGATGATGACGGTAAAGATGGTGGCCATCATGGCTTGCTGCGGATGTCCGGCGGAGCGGAGCACGGCATTCAGTCCCAGGAACATGTGGGTGACTACGTTACCCAACAGGATGGTTACCATGTAGTCGCGTGCATACGGCAACGTAGCCTCACTGGCGCCGAAGAAATAGAGAATCGGATTCAGAAACAGCAGGGTCACGATGGTAAATCCGATTCCGATAATCAGGTTCAATGTCACCACATTTCCCAGAATCTGCTGGGCGGTAGCATAATCTTTCTGTCCCAGTTTGACCGAAATCAGGGTAGAGGCACCTACGCCTACCAGTGAGCCGAAAGCCGCTGCGAGGTTCATCAGCGGGAAGGTAATGGCCAGACCGGAGATGGCCATCGGACCGACACCGTGACCGATAAAAATACTGTCTACCATGTTGTAAAGCGAGGAGGCTGTCATGGCGATGATTGCAGGTATCGCATATTGTCTCAATAGTTTGCCGATTGTCTCTGTTCCTAATTCTGTAGCTTTTCCTTGTTGTGACATAAAACTCTTTTTACGATTGAAATTACTGTGTGCAAAGGTACGGAAAATCTCTGTGTTTCGGAAAAACTTTCCGTATCTTTGCGTGGATGATTTAAAAGAAAAAATGGTTATGGAAGAACACTCGATGACGTTGGCCGAACTGAATACCCTGGTGAGGAGAGGCATTCGTGCCTGCCTGCCGGATGCATACTGGATACAGGCGGAACTCAGTGATGTAAGGGCTAATTATTCCGGACATTGCTACCTGGAGTTTATCCAGAAAGATCCGAAAGGGAACTCGTTGGTAGCCAAGGCCCGGGGAATCATATGGAGTCAGGTATTCGTGCAGTTGAAAGCGTATTTTGAGCGTGAGACCGGCCAGCCTTTTGCTTCCGGAATCAAGGTGCTGGTCAAGGTGACCGTAGATTTTCATGAACTCTACGGATATTCGCTGACGGTGATAGATATTGACCCTACGTATACACTGGGCGATATGGCACGCCGCAGGAAGGACATACTGGACCGGCTGGAGAAGGAGGGAGTGCTGTCGCTGAACAAGGAACTGCAGTTGCCGGAACTGGTGCAGCGTATCGCAGTCATTTCTTCGGCTACTGCTGCCGGATACGGGGATTTCTGCAATCAGCTGATGAACAATCCTTTCGGTTTTGTCTTCTATCCGAAACTGTTTCCGGCTGTCATGCAGGGAGACCGGGTAGAGGAGTCGGTCATTCAGGCACTGGAACGGATTTATCAGGAGGCTGATTGCTGGGATGCGGTGGTCATCATACGTGGTGGAGGTGCCACTTCCGACTTGTCAGGCTTTGATACGTACGAACTGGCAGCCCATTGTGCCCAGTTCCCGTTGCCGCTGATTACCGGTATCGGCCATGAACGCGACGATACGGTCATCGACCTGGTGGCTCATACCCGTGTGAAAACTCCTACGGCAGCCGCTGAGTTTCTGATTTCGCACATGCGTGAAACAGCCGAAAGACTGGATGACTGCATCCGCTTTTTCTATCAGCAGTTGCCCTTGGTGCTGGAGCGTCAGAAAAAAATGCTCGATACCTGGGTGACACGGATTCCCGCGCGTGTGCAGATGCGTTTGCAGCAGGAGCATTTCCGGCAGGAGAAACTGGCGGGAAGGATGGCGTCAGCCTGGGAAAACCGCCGTATTCGCGAGGAATTCCGCTTGCAGGTCGAACCGCGTATGGCTACGGTGCTTCAGAACCGCCTGTTGCGCGAGTCGCATCGGCTGGCTTTGCTGGAAGAGCGTGTCAAGGCTTCTTCTCCAGACGTTTTGCTGGCCAAAGGATACAGCATTACGCTAAAGAACGGAAAGGCGGTGACCGACCCGCAGGAACTGGTTCCGGGAGACGAACTTGTGACGAAGGTATATAAAGGAGAATTTAAAAGTAAAGTGTTATAATACAATTGATAAGGATATGGCTGTAGCAAAAAAGGAAACCTATTCAGAGGCAATGAAGCGTCTGGAAAATATTGTAGCCCGCATTGAAAGCAATGAACTGGATATCGACGAGCTGGGCAACCAGTTGAAGGAAGCGCAGAAGCTCATCAAGTATTGTCGGGAAAAACTGTATAAAGCAGATGTGGAGATTAAAAAGATGCTGGAATCGGACGAGGGTTGTGAAAAAAACTGAAATACTGCTTGGTGGTTGCAAATATAAGTCTTACTTTTGTTTGGTGTAGACGAAATAGAAAAATATTATTAATCAGATATTAAAATGAAAGAGATTGATTGGGCTAATTTGTCTTTTGGATATCTTAAGACAGATTATAATGTACGTTGTTACTATCGCGACGGAAAATGGGGAGAACTGGAACTTTGTTCAGAAGAAACCTTGAATATTCATATGGCGGCTACTTGTCTTCACTATGGCCAGGAGGCTTTCGAAGGCTTGAAAGCGTATCGCGGTAAAGACGGCAAAATCCGTGTGTTCCGTCCGGAAGCCAATGCGGAACGTCTGCAGAGTACCTGCCGGGGAATCCTGATGCCGGAGTTGCCGACCGAAATGTTCTGCGAGGCAGTGCGTAAGGTGGTAAAGGCCAACGAACGTTTCATTCCTCCTTATGAAAGCGGTGCATCCCTTTATATACGTCCTTTGCTGATCGGTACAGGGGCTCAGGTAGGAGTACGTCCGGCAAATGAATACTTGTTTGTGATATTTGTCACTCCGGTTGGTCCTTACTTCAAGGGTGGTTTCGCAACCAATCCGTATGTGATTATCCGTCAGTTCGACCGTGCGGCCCCATTGGGTACAGGTACTTACAAGGTGGGTGGAAACTATGCTGCCAGCCTGCGTGCCAACAAGATGGCTCACGATGCCGGATATGCCAGTGAGTTCTACCTGGATGCCAAGGAAAAGAAATACATCGACGAATGCGGTGCTGCCAATTTCTTCGGTATTAAGAATAATACTTACATCACTCCGCTTTCATCGTCAATTCTTCCGTCCATTACCAACCGCAGTCTGATGCAGCTGGCAGAGGATATGGGAATGAAGGTAGAACGTCGTCCGGTGCCGGAAGAGGAACTGGAAACCTTCGAAGAAGCCGGTGCATGCGGTACGGCAGCCGTAATCAGTCCGATCGGCCGCATCGATGACCTGGAAAACGACAAGTCGTATGTGATTGCCAAGGATGGCAAACCGGGCCCGATTTCAGAAAAACTTTACAATAAGTTGCGCGGCATCCAGTACGGTGACGAGCCGGATACACATGGATGGGTAATGATTGTGGAGTAATAACGATAAAATGCGGGAAGCAGGGCAGATGACCTGCATCCCGTTTTTCTTATATTTTTTATTTTAATCTTAAATTCTTAATCTATGTTGAAACTGAATTCAGAATTGAAAAACGAGGCGATTGCGGCGTTGGACGGTAGATGGGGCATGGCCGCCATTCTAACTTTTGTGTACCTGATTATTGCAGGATGTCTTTCATCTATTCCATGGCTCGGTGCGTTGGTCTCTTTGTTGATCAGCTGGCCGCTGGCATACGGGTATAACATTATTTTCTATGATTTGCTTCGTGAACGGAAAGATATTGAGATTGGTTGTCTGTTCGACGGATTCAAGGACTTTGGACGTATCTGGGGTACCGGTATCCTGGTTACCATCTATACGATGTTGTGGACCTTGTTGTTCGTGATTCCGGGTATTATCAAAGGATATTCTTATGCAATGACTCCTTATCTGCTGAAAGATGAGCCGGAATTGAAATACAATGCAGCCATTGAGAAAAGTATGCGGATGATGAGCGGTCATAAGATGAAACTCTTCTTGCTTGATTTGAGCTTTATCGGCTGGGCACTCCTTTGTATTTTGACATTGGGTATCGGACTGTTCTTCCTGGAACCGTATATGATTTCGGCAAGAGCGGCTTTCTACGAAGACCTGAAGGCGGAACTGAAAGACGGACGCAACTGGGATGAGCCCGCTCCGGCTTCGGCCTGCTGATTGGGCCCGCTTCCGGGTATAAGGAAATCTCCTGAAGGCAGATGAATGATTGCCTTCAGGAGATTTTGTTTTATTTGTTCATTCCGTCTAAAAGACGTACCTTTGTAACCTGAATCAAGAACAAAAACAGAAACATGGGAAAAGGAAAACTGGCTAAGTTTGCAGATATGGCGGAGTATCCGCACGTTTTCGAATATCCGTATTCGGTGGTGGATAATGTACCTTTCGAAATGAAGGGGAAATGGAACAAGGATTTCTTTAAGAACGAGAATCCGATTGTGCTGGAACTGGGATGCGGACGGGGTGAGTATACCGTTGGGCTGGCCCGTCGTTATGCCGACAAGAATTTTATCGGTGTAGACATAAAGGGGGCGCGCATGTGGACCGGGGCCACTGAGGCTCTGAACGAGGGATTGAAGAATGCGGCTTTCCTGCGTACCAATATTGAGATCATCGACCGTTTCTTTGCTCCGGGAGAAATCAGCGAGATCTGGCTGACCTTCTCTGATCCGCAGATGAAGAAGGCTACCAAGCGGTTGACGTCTACTTATTTTATGGAGCGTTACCGGCGGTTCTTGGTTCCTGACGGACTGATACACCTGAAGACCGACAGTAATTTTATGTTCACTTATACCCGGTATATGATTGAGGAGAATCATCTCCCGGTAGAGTTCCTGACGGACGACCTGTATCATTCGGGCATGGACGATGATATTCTGAGCATCCGTACGTATTACGAACAGCAATGGCTGGACCGCGGACTGAACATCAAGTACATCAAGTTCCGCCTGCCACAGGAAGGGGAGTTGCACGAACCGGATGTGGAAATTGAACTGGATGATTACCGGAGCTATAACCGGAGCAAACGCAGCGGACTGAAGACCAGCAAATAAGCGTTTCCGGTAAGCGGAAACGGGGAAGAGGGCCGGAAGGCTGCAACAGGAATTGGGAATTCCTTTTAATGGAGAAAAAATCAGATTGTCCGATTTTGTCGGACGTTAAGAAATAGCGCTATGACACTTTATCCGAAATTGATTCTTGATGCACTTGCTACAGTGCGTTATCCGGGAAACGGAAAAAATATCGTGGAGGCCGAAATGGTTGCGGACAACCTCCGCATCGACGGCATGAAGGTCAGTTTTTCCATTATCTTCGAAAAACCGACCGATCCGTTCATGAAATCGGTTTTGAAGGCGGCGGAAACTGCCATTCATACCTATGTCTCAAAAGAGGTGGAAGTCACCATTGCTACAGAAAGCAAGCAGGCGGCTCGTCCTGAACCGGGAAAGATGCTTCCACAGGTGAAGAACGTAATTGCTGTCTCTTCCGGTAAGGGAGGAGTGGGCAAGTCGACTGTGGCTGCCAATCTGGCGGTTGCCCTTTCCAAACTGGGCTATAAGGTGGGATTGTTGGATGCCGATATTTTCGGACCTTCCGTACCGAAGATGTTCCAGGTAGAGGATGCCCGTCCGTATGCCGAGACCGTTGAGGGACGTGACCTGATTGTGCCGATTGAGAAGTACGGCATCGAACTGCTGTCAATCGGATTTTTTGTAGATCCTGACCAGGCTACGCTGTGGCGTGGAGGTATGGCCAGCAATGCCCTGAAACAGCTGGTGGGAGATGCCAAGTGGGGCGAGCTGGACTATTTCATTCTGGATACTCCTCCGGGCACGAGTGACATTCACCTGACTTTGCTGCAGACACTGGCCATTACGGGAGCGGTAATCGTAAGTACTCCTCAGCAGGTGGCACTGGCCGATGCGCGCAAGGGTATCAATATGTATATGAACGATAAGGTGAATGTGCCTATCCTCGGACTGGTGGAAAACATGGCCTGGTTTACGCCGGCCGAACTTCCTGAAAACAAGTATTATATTTTCGGAAAGGAAGGTACCAAGAAACTGGCGGAAGAACTGAACGTGCCGTTGCTGGGACAGATTCCTATTGTGCAGAGCATCTGTGAGAACGGCGATAAGGGTACTCCGGTGGTTTTGGACGAAAACTCTGTGACCGGACAGGCATTCATCGAACTGGCACGCAATGTCGTTGCACAGACGGAAAAGCGTAATGCGGAAATGGCTCCTACACAGATTGTAAAGACGCATAAATAAGCGGCAGACAGTTTCCGGAAGGAAACGGTGGGCTGTGTATGATGCGGTCGGGATTCGGGGATTAGCTCCGGAGCCTGACCGCATTTTTTGTTGAGACAAACGGATGCAGGTGGGTAGTTTCTGTTACTAAAATGAAATATTTGGGGTATAAATTTTTCATTTTGAAATTAAATTGAAATTTTTTCAAATAATATATTTGATTTCTGCATCTAAAAATATATATTTGTCATAACTATAAGGGGAGAGAATTATCTGTACCTGGGGCTGCCTGCTGTGTTTTATGTCAGAAGTCGCTTCGGGTAATCGGATAAAGAAGAGGGGAAAGATATCCCGACGTTCCGGCCACTGTCTGTGGTGCCTGGGGAAAGCAAGCGAATGAAAGGATAAAAGGACAGGTTACTAATCACAATTAAAAACGATAGGCTATGAATGTACAGAGTATTGGTGAACATGCAAATCACATCTGGAAACTGCTAAGCGGTGAACACCGGAAATGGACCTATGACGAAATCAAAGAAAAAATCGGTTTGCCCGACAGGGAAATCAATGCGGCCATCGGCTGGCTGGCGTGTGAAGGAAAACTGTCCATCGAGGAAACTCATTCCCAGAAAAGAGACATACTATATATAGAACTTAATTACATTATTGGTTAGGCTTATGGATAAATACGTAATTGGCAGCAATGCAGGAATAGTGTATAATTTGCTGAGTGACGGAAAACGTTGGAATTATGAGGATTTGAAGGCAGCTTCGGGGTTGTCCGACAGGGACTTGAACGCAGCCATAGGCTGGCTGGCCAGAGAAGACAAGATTTTCTTTGAGTCCGATCAGGAGCAGGGCAAGGACTTTTTGTTCATTACGTCCAACGTGTATTTTTAATCAGCCACCTTATCCGCACCGGACGGGATAGTGGAAGCTTCCGGAAGAAAAACCGCCGGTGCTTTCAATCTGGTTTTCCCATCGGCAGGAAACAGATAAAAACAGACATCCCCCATTGTGTACCCTCAGTCGGACTGAAGTACTCAATGGGGGATGTGTTTATGAATGGAAACCGGGATTAACCGATGTTCTTCACTTTAAGCAGGTATTCTGCAATCTGTACGGCGTTCAGTGCAGCACCCTTCTTGATCTGGTCGCCTACAATCCAGAAAGTAAGACCGTTTTCATTGGCCAGGTCTTTACGGATACGTCCTACGTATACAGGGTCTTTTCCGGCAAGGAACAACGGCATCGGATATTCTTTCTTTTCCGGGTTGTCCATCAGTACCAGTCCTTCGCCTTCGGCAAATGCCTTGCGGGCTTCTTCTACTGATACAGGACGTTCGGTTTCAATCCAGATGCTTTCAGAGTGAGAACGGAGAGCCGGTACGCGGACACAAGTGGCACTCACCTGTACGTCTGAATGCATGATCTTGCGGGTTTCGTTGTACATCTTCATCTCTTCCTTGGTATATCCGTTTTCGGTAAACACGTCAATCTGAGGAATCAGGTTGAATGCCAGCTGATAAGCAAACTTCTCTACGGTTACCGGTTCGTTGGCCAATACCTGGCGGTACTGTTCGTACAGCTCGTCCATAGCGGCTGCTCCGGCACCACTGGCTGCCTGGTAGGTAGAAACGTGTACCCGTTTGATGTGAGTCAGGTTTTCAATGGCCTTCAGTGCCACAACCATCTGAATAGTGGTACAGTTAGGGTTGGCAATGATTCCGCGCGGGCGGTTCAGTGCATCTTCTGCATTCACTTCAGGCACTACCAGAGGAATATCGTTGTCCATACGGAATGCGCTTGAGTTGTCGATCATTACGGCGCCATACTTGGTAATGGTTTCGGCAAACTCCTTGGATGTACCTGCACCGGCAGAAGTAAAGGCGATATCAACCCCCTTGAAGTCATCGTTGTGCTGAAGCAGTTTTACTTCGATTTCCTTTCCTCGGAAGGTGTATTTTCGTCCGGCACTGCGTGAAGAGCCAAACAACACCAGTTCATCCAACGGGAAATTTCTTTCATCAAGCACACGCAGGAACTCCTGTCCTACGGCTCCGCTTGCACCAACAATTGCTACTTTCATCTTTGCGTTTTATTTTTATGTTAATAATTAATTATTCCACTTTGCGCAGAAGGCATGTCTCTCTGATACAGGACGATTTATGTTTTCGTTCTCAAGACCGCGCTTTCTGATTGCAAAAATAAAACATTCTGAATTAAGCATGATGAAAATAGGAAGTTTTTTTGTATATTTGTTGATAAAATGAAAAATAACGACCCTTTTCTTATGAAAGAAATGCTTGACTGGATAAATTTTGACGTACATCTTCCGATCACGGACCCTACTTGGATTTTCTTTTTGGTATTGGTAATCATACTGTTTGCTCCGATTGTCCTGGAGCGCCTGCGCATTCCGCACATCATCGGTATGATTCTGGCCGGAGTCATTGTGGGGGAACATGGATTCAATATTCTGGCCCGCGACAGCAGTTTTGAACTGTTCGGCAAGGTGGGGCTGTATTACATCATGTTCCTGGCAGGACTGGAAATGAACATGGAGGATTTCAAGAGCATACGCGGAAAGGCGACGGTGCTGGGCTTGCTGGCCTTTATCTTTCCGCTGGGTATCGGTATCTGGACCAACCTTCACCTGCTGGGCTACGGGCTCATCAGTTCGGTGCTGCTGGCCAGTATGTACGCTTCTCATACCCTGATTGCCTATCCCATTGTCATCCGTTACGGTATCAACCGCCAGCGGGCGGTCAGCATTGCGGTGGGGGGAACGGCGGTGACCGATACGCTGACCTTGCTGGTGCTTGCGGTAGTGGGCGGTATGTACAAGGGAGAGACTTCTGAGATGTTCTGGATCTGGCTGGTACTGAAGGTCATCGTACTGAGTTCGCTGATCATGTGGTTGTTCCCCCGCATCGGACGGTGGTTTTTCCGTCGCTACAGTGACAATGTGGTACAGTATATCTTTGTCATGGCCATGGTCTTTCTGGGGGCCGGACTGATGGAGTTTGTGGGGATGGAAGGTATCCTGGGTGCCTTCCTGGCAGGTCTGGTACTGAACCGCCTGATTCCTCATGTGTCTCCGCTGATGAGTCATCTGGAGTTTGTGGGAAATGCTCTCTTCATTCCATATTTCCTGATCGGTGTGGGTATGCTCATTAATGTCAATGTGCTGTTCGGACACATCGACTCGCTGAAGGTGGCGACGGTCATGATTGTGGTGGCCCTGCTCGGAAAATGGATTGCTTCGTGGCTGACACAGAAAATCTATAAGATGCGGGCGCTCGAACGGGAACTGATGTTCGGACTGAGCAACGCACAGGCAGCGGCGACGCTGGCTGCCGTACTGGTCGGTTACAACATCATCCTGCCCAATGGGGAGCGTTTGCTGAACGAGGATGTGCTGAACGGTACCATCCTGCTGATTCTGGTGACCTGCGTGGTCAGTTCTTTCATTACGGAACATGCGGCCAAGCGGATGGCAATGGATGATACACAGGTCGACGGCGACAAGCCGCAGGAGAAGGAGCGCTTCCTGATTCCGGTGGCCAACCCCGATACGCTGGAGAACCTGATGGCACTGGCGCTGGTGGTGCGCGACGAGAAGATGTCGGACGACCTGGTGGCCTTGAGTGTGATCAACGACAACGGGGATTCGGTGAAACAGGAGATGAGGGGCAAGCGCAACCTGGAACGGGCGGCACAGATTACGGCGGCTACGGACGTGAAACTGAAGACGCTTACCCGTTTCGACCTGAACATTACGACGGGTATCCTGCATACTGCCAAGGAATATGAGGCTACGAACATTATCATCGGTCTGCACTATAAGATGAGCATTGTCGATTCGTTCTATGGAAATCTGACCGAGAATTTGCTGAAAAATACGTATCTGCAGGTGATGATTGCCCGCTTCCTGATTCCGGTCAATACACTGCGCCGCATCATCGTGGCGGTACCTCCCAAGGCGGAGTTTGAACATGGCTTTGTCAAATGGATTACGCACATGTGCCGCATGAGCAGCCAGCTGGGATGCCGGGTGCACTTCTATGCCCATCCGCAGACCCTGGGATATATCAGAGGATACATTTCGAAGAAGCATAAGGATACCCGTGCGGTTTATTCGGAACTTGAAAACTGGGACGATCTGCTGATTCTGACCGGTCAGGTGAATTACGACCATTTGCTGGTGATTGTCAGTTCACGGCGCGGTTCGATTTCCTACGATTCTTCTTTTGAACGCCTGCCGATGCAGATTTCCAAGTATTTCAACAACAACAGTATCATGTTGCTTTACCCCGGTCAGAAGGGTGATCCGAACGAGAGTCTTTCCTTCTCCGACCCGAGAGGATGGGCCGAGACACAGTATTACGACAAGGTGGGCAACTGGTTTTATAAGTGGTTTAAGAAAAATTCATGATTGAAAATAAGACAGATATGCAGAATTTGGAATGGCAGCAGCGTACAGAGATATTGCTGGGCAAAGAGAAAATGGAGCGGTTGCGCAAGGCGCATGTGCTGGTAGTGGGTGTAGGAGGTGTTGGAGCGTATGCGGCCGAAATGATTTGCCGTGCGGGAGTGGGGCAGATGACCCTGGTGGATGCCGATACGGTGCAGCCAACCAATATCAACCGTCAGTTGCCGGCTACGCATTCCGTACTGGGAAAGCCGAAGGCAGAGGTGCTGGCAGCGCGTTTCCGTGACATCAATCCGGATTTGGAACTTACGGTATTGCCGGTTTACCTGAAGGATGAGGCCATACCGGAACTTCTCGACAGTGCGCACTTCGATTTTATCGTGGATGCCATTGATACGGTGGCTCCGAAGTGTTACCTTATTTACCATGCCCTGCAGCGCGGACTGAAAATTGTAAGCAGCATGGGGGCGGGTGCGAAGCGCGACATTACGCAGGTCCGTTTCGCCGACCTGTGGGAGACTTATCATTGCGGGCTGAGCAAGGCCGTGCGCAAGCGCCTGCAGAAAATGGGAATGAAGCGCCGCTTGCCGGTGGTGTTCAGTACCGAACAGGCCGATCCGGAGGCTGTGATTCTGGTGGAGAATGAGCAGAACAAGAAGTCGACTGCCGGTACCGTCAGCTACATGCCGGCGGTGTTCGGATGTTATCTGGCAGAATATGTGATTCGTAAACTTTAAGTGGGAGTATGATTCAGTTAGAAGGTATCACCAAGAGCTTCGGCTCGTTGCAGGTCTTGAAGGGAATAGACCTGACCATCCGTCAGGGAGAGGTAGTCAGCATCGTGGGGCCCAGTGGAGCCGGTAAGACTACGCTGCTGCAGATTATGGGAACGCTGGACACGGCCGACGGAGGCCGTATCTGTATTCACGATACGGAGGTCGGCCGGTTGAGCGAGCGTGAACTGGCCCGTTTCCGCAACAAGGAAATCGGTTTTGTGTTTCAGTTTCACCAGTTGCTGCCCGAGTTTACGGCCTTGGAGAATGTGATGATTCCTGCCTTGATTCAGGGAGTGTCTTCGGGTGAGGCTACCCGTCATGCAAAGGAGATGCTTGAATTTCTGGGACTGGCCGACAGGGCTTCTCATAAGCCGGCAGAACTGTCGGGAGGGGAGAAGCAGCGGGTGGCTGTGGCCCGGGCGTTGATCAACCATCCTTCGGTCATCCTGGCCGATGAGCCTTCGGGCAGTCTGGATACGCACAACAAGGAGGAACTGCACCGGTTGTTCTTCGACCTGCGCGACAAGCTGGGACAGACGTTTGTGATTGTGACGCACGACGAGTCTCTGGCGGCACAGACCGACCGCACGATTCACATGCTCGACGGATATATCAAGGAAGAAGAGAAAGAATAACGCCGGTTACCGGAAGGTCCGGATATCGGAACAGAAAGTTGCCTGAAGCGGTGGAGCCACTCATTGCCCCGTGGTCAGGAAAAGCAGCGAGCCCCCGTTCGCCTCCCTCTGCAGGGAAGGAAAACGGGGGCTCGTTGTGTGCAGGAATCCGTCTGTCCGGATCAGAAAGCAATCTGTACCACCTCCGGATTATGATCCGACAGGAAGGGACCGCCAGGAGTTTCCTGCGGAATGTAACTGCTCTTGACCTTTATCTGCGGAGTGACAAAGATAAAGTCGATTTTCTCGCAGGAGTCGGGAACGATGCGGCCGAAATCGTGGAAGGTATAGCTGGCACCGGTCGTTTGTGCGGCTTCCTTGTGGGCATCCTTCAGCACGAATTCGTTGGTCGTAATGGTCTGGTAAGCCTCCGAACGGTCGTTGACGTTGAAGTCGCCGGTCAGCACGGCAGGCTGGTCGCCCACAATCTCCTTGATCTTGTCGATAATCAGCAGGGCACCTTTTCTTCTGGCTTCCGTACCTACGTGGTCGAAGTGGGTGTTGACGGCCATGAAAATCTTTCCGCTCTGTTTGTCTTTCAGTTTGGCCCAGGTGGCAATGCGTGTGCAGGCACCGTCCCAGCCGATGAATCCTACACTGTCGGGATACTGTGACAGCCAGAAGGTATTGCTGTCGAGCACCTCAAAGCGGTCTTTCTTGTAGAATAAGGGGGCATATTCTCCCTGTGTCTTGCCGTCTTCACGGCCCACACCGATTTCCGCATATTCCGGCAACCGTTCTTTCAGGTCTTCCAGCTGACCGTGGAGGACTTCCTGCATGCCCACGATGTCCATGTCTTGCGTACGGATGAAGCTGGCCACGCTATCTTTACGGTAGGTCCAGCTGTTCAGGCTGTCTCCCGGATTGTCGTAACGGATGTTGAAGGTACCCCAGGTAAGTTCCGTAGGCTGGGGAGTAGAAGTGCAGGATACTGCTGCCAGGGCTGCCAGTCCGGCAACCAGAGGTAAAAACTGTTTTTTCATATTGATTGAGTTGTTTAAAGTTATTTCCGGTTTTTGTTGGGTTTTCTTATAAAAACACCTGTCTCCGGATAATTACTTACCGGGAGGTGGCAGGTGTATAAAAAAAACTTCTTACCTTTACTGCAAAGATAATAAATATGAGTCATATAGAACTGGGAAAATACAATAGAATGGAAGTCGTGAAGGAAGTCGACTTCGGCATGTATCTGAATGGAGACGAAGACGGTGAAATCCTGCTTCCGAAGCGTTATGTACCCGAAGGCTGCAAGCCGGGGGATGTGCTGAATGTATTTGTCTACCTGGATATGGAGGAACGTCTGGTGGCTACTACCTTGCAGCCGCTGGCGCAGGTGGGTGAGTTTGCCTGTCTGGAGGTGGCCTGGGTGAATGAGTACGGGGCTTTCCTCGACTGGGGACTGATGAAGGATCTTTTTGTGCCTTTCCGCGAACAGAAGGCGAAGATGCACAAGGGAGGAAGATACGTGGTGCACGTGCATCTGGACGACGAGAGTTACCGCATCGTGGCTTCGGCCAAGGTGGAGCGTTACCTGTCGAAGGAACGTCCGGCCTATAAGAGGGGCGATGAGGTGGAGGTGCTGGTATGGCAGCAGACCGACCTGGGATACAAGGTGATTGTGGACAACCGTTTCAGCGGATTGCTGTACCGCAACGAAATCTTTACGCAGGTAGAGATGGGAATGCGGACGAAGGCGTATGTGAAGCGGGTGCGTGAGGACGGAAAGATCGACCTGGAACTGCAGAAGCGGGGTGCGGAACGGGTGGAAGATTTCTCGGAAGTCCTGCTGCAGTATATCCGGGAGCAGGGAGGAGCGATTGCCCTGAACGACAAAACGGATGCCGGAGTGATTTACGATACCTTCGGAGTCAGCAAGAAAACCTTCAAGAAAGCGGTAGGCGACCTGTACAAGAAGCGCCTGATTGTGTTGGGTGACGAGGGTATCCGCCTGGCCGAATAGGCAGAGAACCCTATCAGAAATAGGAATCTCCCTACCGGACAATGGGGAGATTCTGTTGCAGGAGGATTTTTATCCTCCTATTTTTGTATCATCACAATAAAGTCACAGGATTATGAAAAAGAAGTATGTCATTTTATGTATGATCGTTTGTCTGATAGGGGTACTGCCGGTGTCGGCGTCCGGACTGGGTGACATCCGCCTGAATGCACGTTTTCTGACCGACCGGATGGCTTTTGAACTGAGCCTGAACCAGTCGCAATACGATGATCTGTTTGAGATCAATTTTGACTTTCTGAACAGTGTCGATCCTTACCTGACGGGGATGGCCCGCAGTGAGGCAGCGGCGCTGACTGCCTATTACCGCTTCCTGGATGAGCGGAACGACGACCTGCGCTGGATTCTTTCGGAGATGGCGTATGCCCGTTTCCTGGCACTGGAGCATTTTTTCCGCCCGGTATATGCGGTAAATAATGTCTGTTACCTGAGGGTATATAAGGTGTATCCGGACCATGCTCATTTCTATTTCGGGCGTCCGGTGCATTATTATTCTTATTGTGGCGGGCACAGCCGCCGTCATTGCGGAGGAGCCAGCTATTATCACCGTTTCTACGGCAAGAAGTATCATCATGTAGTATATCACGGCAATTTCCGTTGCCGGCCGGAGTTCCGCCGTCACGATTTTGTGGTGCCGGGTCCGTCGCATCGTCCGGTTTCGCCTGCCCGTCCTTCGCATCCGGGAGTGCGTCCTTCCCGTCCGTCGGGAGTACCGTCTTATCCGGCAGCACAGCCTCCTCGTCCGGCTGTCCGTCCTTCCCGCCCGGAGACCCGTCCCTCGAAACCGGCACGTCCGGAAGTGCGTCCTTCGCATCCGGAGTTCCGTCCTTCTTCTCCGGTCCTCCGTCCTTCTCGTCCGGAGACTCGTCCTTCGAAACCGGCAGTAAGGCCTTCACGCCCCGAAACGCGTCCGTCACGGCCTGCTGTACGTCCTTCCCGTCCGGAGGCTCGTCCCTCACGACCGGGAAACAGCAGCAGTCGCCGTTCTTCGGATAAGGGAAAACGGGAGGGAGTTTCTTCCGCCCGTATCGTCGACCGTTCGGTCCGTCCGCTCTGAGCGGCTGCGGTTATCCCAGGTTCAACTGGTAGTCGATTACATCGAGCCAGCGTCCGAATTTTCGGCCCACCTGCCGGAAATGGGAGACCTGGGTAAATCCGAGGCGTTCGTGAAACCGCCGGCTCCCTTCGTTCTCGGCAGTGATGTCGGCTATCAGGACCTTGCAGCCGTTTTTCCGGCAGTCTTCGATGAGTTGCTTCATCAGTGCTTTGCCGATGCCTTTTCCGGTATGTTCCGGATCGAGGTAGATGGTAATTTCCCAGGTCTGGCTGTAGGCAGCCTTGCTCTTCCAGGAATGTGCGTAGCAGTATCCGGCGATGCCTTCTCCGGTGTCGTAGACTAGGAAAGGAAAGCGGGTAGCAACCTCGTGGATGAGGAGGTCAATCTCGGAAGAGGGGACAGGAAGGAGGTCGAAGGTAGCGGTGCTTTCCTGCACGTAATGGTTGTAGATGGCGGTCAGTGCATCGCTGTCGAAAAGAGTAACGGTTCGTATCATTCGGATAAGTAGTTTGATGTATAACGGAAACAAAGGTAGTAAAATATTTCATAGTGTGTCGAAAAGGGAAAGCGGGGTTTCAAGGGGAAACCGTTGTTTTTCCTTTTTCTTTTTTAAAAAGACGAAGTGGGAGAGGGTGAAGGAAAGAGAAGATAGTTAAAACCCGCGCCGGAAGGTCGGACAACCTCCCGGCGCGGGTCATGCGACTTCCGTATGTGGGCCGGAGAACCGGCCTACGGAAGTCGGAAAATTCATAAAAGTCTGTCCGGATGACTCCGGTGGTGTTTTCATCTTAACTTTTCGGCCAGATACTGTCCGGTATAGGAAGCGGCACAGCGGGCAACTTCCTCGGGGGTACCGCAGGCAACGAGGTTGCCGCCTTTGTCTCCGCCTTCCGGACCCAGGTCGATGAGGTAGTCGGCGCATTTGATGACATCCAGGTTGTGCTCGATGATGACTACGGTATGTCCGCGTGCAATCAGGGCATCGAAGGCATAGAGCAGTTTCTTGATGTCGTGGAAATGCAGACCGGTAGTCGGTTCGTCGAATACGAAGATGGTAGGCTGGTTCTTCTCGCAACTCAGGAAATAGGCCAGTTTGACACGCTGGTTTTCTCCTCCCGAAAGGGTAGAGGACGACTGTCCCAGCTTGATGTACCCCAGTCCCACTTCCTGCAGGGGCTGTAGTTTCTTGACAATCTTTTTCTGTCCGTATTCGCTGAAGAACTCGATGGCCTGGTTGACCGTCATCTCCAGGATGTCGTAGATGTTCTTTCCCTGGAACTGTACTTCCAGCGTATCGTTCTTGAAACGCTTTCCGTGGCACGATTCACACTCCAGGACGAGGTCGGCCATGAACTGCATTTCTACCGTAACCGTTCCTTCTCCCTTGCATTCCTCGCAGCGTCCTCCTTCGGTGTTGAAGGAGAAGTGACCTGCGCCGTATCCCATCTGCTTGGCCAGCGGCTGGTCGGCAAAGAGTTTCCGGATTTCGTCGTAGGCCTTGAGGTAAGTCACCGGATTGCTTCGGGAGGATTTTCCAATGGGGTTCTGGTCGACGAATTCAATGTCGCTCACTGCCGAGAGGTCGCCTCCCAGTGAGACAAATTCTCCGGGACGGTCGCTGCTTTCGCTGTATTCGCGCTTCACGGCCTTGTAGAAGATGTCGCGTACCAGGGTACTCTTTCCCGAACCGCTGACGCCAGTGACTACGGTCATGACGTTCAGCGGGAAGCGTACGTCGATTCCCTTCAGGTTGTTTTCGCGGGCTCCCTTGATTTCAATGTAGTTGTTCCAGGAGCGGTGAGTCAGCGGCGGGTCGATGGTTTCTTCGCCCAGCAGGTACCTGACGGTATGGCTGCGGCTGCCTTTCTGCAGGTCTTTCATGTCGCCCTGGTAGACGATTTCTCCTCCCAGTCGTCCGGCATCCGGACCGATATCGATGATGTAGTCGGCTGCGCGGATGATTTCTTCATCGTGCTCTACCACTACTACGGTATTTCCTAATTGCTGCAGCTGGCGCAGTACCTTGACCAGGCGGTCGGTGTCGCGGCTGTGAAGACCGATACTGGGTTCGTCCAGTATGTACAGTGAGCCTACCAGACTGCTGCCGAGTGAGGTGGCCAGGTTGATTCGCTGACTTTCACCTCCCGAGAGCGAGTTGCTCGGGCGGTTCAGGGTCAGATAACCCAGTCCGACATCGTCGAGGAAGGCCAGCCGGTTATTGATTTCGTTGAGCAGGCGCTTGGCCACGGCTGCATCGTGCGCATCCAGCTGCAGGGTGCGGAAGAACTCGCGGAGCTGCTGTACGGGCATTTCCACCAGTTCGGAGATGTGGCGTCCGCCGACTTTGACATAGAGGGCTTCTTTCTTGAGGCGACTGCCCTTGCATTCGTGACACACGGTTTTTCCACGGTAGCGGGCCAGCATGACACGGTACTGGATTTTGTACTGGTTTTCTTCCAGCATTTTGAAGAAGGAGTCAATGCAGGCCTTGTCGCGCGGGCCGTGCCACAGGTAATCTTTCTGTGCCTGGGTGAGCTCGTAGTACGGAGCAAAGATCGGGAAGTCGTGTGCCGGTGCTTCCTGAAGGAATTCGTTCAGCCATTCTCCCATCTTCTCTCCCCGCCAGCACATCACGGCACCGTCGTACACACTCAGGGCGCGGTTCGGGATGACCAGGTGCTCGTCGATTCCGATTACCTTTCCAAAGCCTTCGCAGACCGGGCAGGCTCCCACAGGTGAATTGAAGGAAAACATCTGGTCGGTCGGTTCGCTGAAGGTCATTCCGTCGGCTTCGAACTTGGTACTGAAACTGTGGAGCTTGGTGGTACCGTCGGGCAGATAGAAACGCAGCAGGCAGGCACCGTCGCCTTCGTACATGGCGGTTTCTGCCGAGTCGGTGAGTCGGCTGATGCTGTCTTTGGCATTGTCGCAGCTCATACGGTCTATCAGCAGGTAAATCTGATCGTCTGCCTGTTCCTGATAGTCTTCGATGCGTACCATCTCTCCGTTGACCTCCAATCGGGTGAAGCCTTGCTTCATGTCCATTTCAATCTGTTCGGCTCGGGTCCTTCCGTCGCGGGGAAGGAGGGGGGCAAGGACAGTGTATCGTGTACCCGCAGGATACGACAGCATGCAGTTGACGATGTCTTCGGGACTGTCTTTCTTGACCAGCGCACCGCTGATGGGGGAGTAGGTCTTTCCGATGCGTGCGAACAGCAGCCGCAGGTACTCATAGATTTCGGTAGAGGTACCTACCGTAGAACGGGGGTTGCGGCTGATGACCTTCTGCTCGATGGCAATGGCAGGTGGAATCCCCTTGATAAAGTCGCACTCGGGTTTGCTCATTCGTCCCAGAAACTGACGGGCATACGAAGAAAGGCTTTCTACATACCTGCGCTGCCCTTCGGCATACAGGGTATCGAAGGCGAGCGAGGATTTCCCCGAACCGGAGAGTCCGGTAATGACTACCAGTTTGTTGCGGGGAATGTCGACATCGATGTTCTTCAGGTTGTTGACTTTCGCTCCCTTTATGGAAATATAATTGTTTTCTGACATAGAATAGTTCGTTTGTTATTGGAAAGGCAAAGATAGCCAAAACTGAGCATATTTCTGCCTGCAAAATCCGTTTGCTTCTGTTAAAATGGATATCCGATGGCGAAATGGATGCCCATTCCGTCTTTAAAGTTCGGAATGTTGTAATAGCCTCGCTTGCCGGTTTCATAAGGCACGTGCAGGGCAATTCCCCAGTCCAAACGCAGTATCAGGAACGAGAGGTCGTAACGGATACCGATACCTGTACCTACCGCCCAGTTGTCGAAGAACTTGCTGAAGGTAAATTCGGCTCCCGGACGGGCTTCATCCTTGCGCATCAGCCATACGTTTCCGGCATCCAGGAAGACGGCTCCGTTCAGGTTGCCCCCGAAAAGGTTCGACATCATCCGGAAACGGTATTCCAGGTTGGCTTCCAGTTTGATGTCTCCGGTTTCGTCTACGTACGAGTAGGTGGAATTCTCCGAAGGATGGAAGCGTCCCGGACCGATGGAGCGGATGGTAAAGGCACGGATACTGTTGGCACCACCCACGTAAAACTGTTCGTTGTAGGGGGCGATGGTCTTGTTTCCGTAAGCCCAGACTACTCCGGCCATGAATCGTCCGGCCAGTTGTTGCTTCTCACTGATCTGGTACAGCGGACGTATCTCGGAGGTGAATTTGAGGAATTGGGCGAAAGGCGTTCCCAGGAACTCCTTGTCACGGGTGTTGAAGCCTTTTCCGCATGCCATATAGATAAGGGAAGTCACGTTACCGGCCGAGGTGATGGAATTCTCCCACCAGGTACGGATGCGTTTCTTCATCCACGAGTTGTCGTAGGTGAACGTGTAAGTCACCGAAGGAATGAACTGGTCGCTCAAACTGTGGAACAGCATCGGATTGGCCTCTGCAATGGAGTCGAAGGCAGCGGTACGTCTCTGCAGGTGGTTGAAAGCCAGGTGCAGTGGCGTAACGGTATGCTTCATGCTTCTCGACGGCTGGAAACTGTAGGAAACGGTTCCTCCGAACGAGAGCATCTTGAAGTAGCGGGCACGGTTGACCTGCTCGGCATAAATCTTGAAGTTGGTCTGCGACGGGAAGCGGAACGGATCAATGCGGTCCCTGATCCACGGCAGTACCAGACGGGGAAACTCCAGTGACAGGGAGGTTCCCAGTTCGTAGGAGTTCATGACAGAACTCTCACCGTCGACCGTCGAACTGGTCTGCCATTCGTAAGAGCCCCTGAGCTCCAGGTTCAGCGAGGCACCCATTCTGCGGAAGTTCCTGCGCGACAGACTGAAGAAGGCTCCCGGACCGGTCTGCTTCGTACTTTTGGTCTTTACGTTCAACTCCAGTTCGCTGTTGTACGGCAAATCGAACATGGCATTGACACGTATGTCAAGGGTATCTCCGCCGTTGCTTCTCGGGGTATACTGAAATTCACTGAATTTGAAGACTCCCAGACGTGCCAGGGCTTCCTGGGTATAATTCTGCCGGAGCTGTGAATACTTTTCGCCACTCCGGTAGATGAACCGCTTGCGCAATACACCGTATTTGATTCCCGGTTTCTTTCCGGCATAGTAAATGGTGAAATCCCTCAGTTTCAGAGAGTCGGTCGGGCGCTCGCCGTTGTATCCGGTGAGGTATACCGAGGTATGTCCCAGGCGATAGGTGCGGAGGGCTTCCTGCGGAATGTTGCTCTTCGGAACGATTTTCAGACTTACGTATCCCGGTCGCATGATTGTATCTGCCAGAATCGTAAGGAAATCGGTACGGGCATAATAATAGCCGTTGTCGCGCAGCAGGTCAATGATGCGCTGGCGTTCTTCGTTCAGGCGGAGTACGTTGAAATGGTCACCGCTGTGAATAAGGCGCTGACTGTCCGAACGGCGGATGAGGCTGTCGGCAAAGGGACTGAACTTTTCGTAGGTCAGCGTATCGATGTAATAAGGTTTTCCCATATCTATCTGATACGACAGTTTGATTTCCTTCGGGTTCTTCAGGGTATCTACCTGGTAGGTGACCTTTCCGTCAAAATATCCGTAGTCGTGCAGCAGGTTGCTGGCTACCTTGGTCCGGGTGCCCGGATTGACCGTGGAAAGGTATACCGGGTCGGCCGCAATTTTCTTGAAAATCCATTTACCTACCCCCTTTTCGTATTTCTCGAAGCTGTTGTACGCCCAGAGACGGTAGGGAAGGATGAAACCGTACTTGGTAGTCTGTGTGACGGCTGCCGTGATTTCTTCCAGCGCCTGTTCACCGTTGCCGCTCTCATCCTGCGACAGCACGTCAATCTTTTTGATTCCCCGGTACAGCAGTTCGTCTTCCGGCAAATTCCTGGTCGTAGAGCAGGAGGCCGCTCCCAGCAGGAAGCATACGATTCCAATGATATGTAGTTTATTTATCTTCATCTTTTTCCTCTTTTTCCTGATTTCTTTGAGATTCTTTTTTCCGGGTCCTGAAAATGAACAATTCTCCCAGTTTGCTGACTTTTTTTCTCAGTACCACACCGGCTCCGGTTTCGATGACCTCGCCGTCGAGTACGCTTTCGTAATTCTTGTCGTGGAAGATACGGACATAGCGCGTACCGCTTTTATCCAGACGGTATTCCAGTGAGACATTGTCGATGAACGACTCGTCCTGCTGTACGTTGTTTCCGGTTGATATTCTTCCTCCGATAACCACCTGGAAACGGTTGTTCCAGAAACGTTTCGCAAACTGGAAACTGTAGTCGGTGCTGGAAGTACCGGTCTCGCTCTGTTCGTTGGTCTCAACGCCCAGGTTGATATCAATCGTATTGAGAGCCTTTCCCGCCATCTTGTTGATCTGTCCCTGCAGGAAGTTGTTCAGCACGTTGGAAGAACTGGATTTGCCCAGCGAATTGCCGTCCGCCAGATACAGTCCCGTTACCAGCATGGTCACAGCCAGTTTGTTGCGCTCTTCCGCCGATTTGCTGGCCAGTTCATTCTGCATGGTTCCGTCTTCCGGAGCCTCCAGCGTAAAGGTAAATGCCAGGTTCTCCAGTCGGTTGGTGATGCTCACTCCCACATCGAAGTTCACATTCCGCGAGTTGCCTCCTTCGGCCGTAACGGCAGCCCTCATTTTCTCCGTAGCCTTGATGTTCAGCTTCGGATTCATGAGGTTTCCGGTCCACTCGATGTAGCTGCCTTCCTGGATGTGGAAGGTCTTGAGCGGAATCACCGGCAACTGGTATTTCATTTCTCCGCTCATCAGCGAATACCGGCCGTTCAGTACCATGTTTCCGTCGGGCTGGTACTGGAACGAAAGGTCGCCTCCTCCTTCGAGCAACATGTAGTTGCTGCCGTCTTCGTTCAGGTCCACCCTTGCCTGTACCGCCTCGTCGATGTGCAGCGTCATCAGCATATCAATTCCTCCCAGTGAGAGGGTAGCCAGATTGCTTGGAGGAGCTGCCAGGGTATCACTGAAGTTGACAAAGGTGACCGTTTCATTCAGACGGTCCTCAATGGTCAGCGGAGAATCTTTCAGTACATACGTAAAGTTACTGCTTCCCAGGATATTGGCATTTCCCCTCATTTTCAGGTCGTCCGGATTACCCTTGATGGTTGAGTTGAAATCAATATACAACTTTCCGTATACCAGTCCCTCCTTGGTACGCTTGGCATTCAGCAGCTCGAAGTTGCGTGCATTCATCTGCAGGTTGATACCCAGGGTATTCAGGTCTACGTCACCGTTGATGACAAACGGCGTCTGTCCTTTGGTGAAAATCTTGAAACGGTTGAATTTCAGCTTACTGTTGTCGATTACCAGCGGCTGGTCTTCCATCCTCAGTTGCAGTGAAGCCTGCGGCACATTGACTCCCACACTGTCGAGATTCAGTTTTCCGTTGATGACCGGACTGTCGGTAGCTCCAGAAATCGACAGTTTACCGTCCAGGTCGCCCGAAAGCAAGGCCATACGGTCGGGAATGAATGCATTCGCCAGATTCAGCGGCAGGTGCAGCAGTTCCATGTTGGCCTTCAGGAAATCCTTTTCCTGTGCCGACTGAGCCCCCCGGTACGAACCGTTCAAGGTCACAATTTCCTGTTCGTTGAGTGTCATGAAGCCGTCGATGCGGTGCGTACCGTCAGTCTGCGGAAGATAGACCATACTCATGCCCCAGTCACCCATTGCCTGCTTGTTGTAAGCCAGCTGGTTGACACTCATTTCCGCCGATACCTGCATGTCTTCTTCCGTCTGTATGTAATGCATTTCGGCATTGATGAAGCCCGCTATATCCGGCATATACGGAATGATGCGCCGGAATTCGGCAATATTGATCTGGTTCAACGCCAGTGTCAGGTCCTGTTGTGCCAGTGAGTCGGGAGTCGAATACAATGACAGTCCCGAACGGTGCGAATCGAAGAGATTCAGGTTGGCATGTATCCTTCCCCGGTCGCTCAGGTAAATGTAATTATCCGGATTGGCCTGGAAAGTCCGGTAGACCAGCGTCGGATTATATGGCAAGATGTGCAGGCTGACTCCTTCTTTCTGCAGCAAAGCCTTGATGCCCAGATTCACTCCCTGCTCCTTCTTTTCATTCAGGTAAACGATGTTCATGTCGCCTTCCGATACCCCGAACCGGCTGGTCAGTGCCACTTCAAAGCCTTCCTGCCACTTGTTGGGCAGTGCCTTTACTCCACTGTAGAATCTGATGTCGGCCGTATCCGACTGTGTATGGAAGTAGATGGTATCCAGTTTCAGGCTGTCCGTGCGGAAGCCGTACAGGTCGGCCTTTCCGTTGATTCCCTCCTGGGGAGAAGTCCGGAAGGTTACGGACAACTTATCGTACTTGATATGGTTTGCCGACAGGAAGTTGTACAACGGATTGTTCGTTCCGGCATACATCCCCAGTTGTGCCGACGGAAGGATTTCCCGGATTACTTTTTGCTGAATCTGCTTCTTCTCCCATTGCGAAGACACCTCTGCAATCAGCCGCTCGACATGGCCGGTCAGTTTATCCAGGGAATTCTGTGACCTCAGCCAGAATACCAGGTCACCTGCATTGACAAAACTCCGTATGGAGTCGGGGCTCAGGTTGACTCCGGCATGGATATCCTTAGGAGTATACTGTGCCTGTACCGTCTTTATGCGGATATCTTTGATACTGGCTTCCAGCCGGTGCCGGCTGTTCAGGTCTGTCTGGAATTTCGATTCCAGCCGGAGCGACGGACTTACCCAGTTCTCTGTCATCTTCAGGGCCTGCAAATCCACCTGATTGATGTCTGTCTGCAGGCTTCCCTGGATTTTCTGAGAGGTAATCTTGCCCAGGAAAGTCGCTTGGGCATTCATCAGCTCGTTGTCGATAAGCAAGGTGGTGTGGGCCGTATTTTCCTTATAATCCGCCTCAAAGTCAATGCCCGACAGGTGATATTTTCCATATTGCAGGTGTTCGATGCCTCCCTTCACGGCAGCCAGTGTCTGCGGAGAGAAGAAATCGAAGCCCTGTCCCTGTGCCGACATGGAGGCAGACAGGCAATAGAGCGAATCCTGTGCGATAAAATCGCTTACATTCAGCGAATCGATGTGCATCTGTACGTCATACGCATCGTTCTGCAACTGATAGGTTGCGTTCAGGTTTACCTTTCCTTCCTTGTTTTCTGTCAGCAGGTGCATTTCAGTACCCAGTTGCGAGCCCATGACCGAAACCTTTCCGTCGAGCTGCAATCCCTGTGGAATGTGTACCCCCGAGAGAGTCTTATTCAGGAAGTCCATATTTTGCGTTTGCAGCGCAAGGTCGATGTTACCGTTGCGCCGGATACTGTCTATCGGATAATCCACGCTTCCGCTGGCCTGGAAACTGAAGGTTTCAGGAATGGACAGCGACAGCGAAGAGAGTTTCACCCGGTTCAGACTTCCGTCCACTCCGGCACGAATCTGTATCGGCTGGTTGGGATAATCGGCCATCAGACTGTCTCCGCTTTCTCCAAGTACCTTTTTCAGGTCGTTTTTCCCGATATCCGCCAGAAAACGCGCATAGATACTGCCCTCTTTTCCTTTTTCGGCAGCATCCCAGTCCATGGAAGCCTTCAGTTCCATGTGCGAATCGGCAGTCTTGATGGTCAGACCGGGTACGTGCAACGAGTGGCTGTCGGATACCAGCCGTCCCTGTGTAGACAGAATTTCCAGTCCGGAACGCTCTTTCAGGACGAAGTTTCGGATTTGAGCATGTATGTCCTGTGGAGCATAGCGCACGGAGTCGAGCGACAGGTTCAGGTTAGTGATTTCCAGGTGCGCCGGGTCCAGTCCGCTGGCCGGAGCCTCGTTCTGATTGCTGTGGAAGGCAATCCGGCTTCCCTTTAACTGGAAGCTCTGTGCGCCATAAGCCGACTCGTGCAAGTCGACGGTTCCGTTCTTCAGGGAGGCTTCCTGCAAGGCTATGTCCATGTCGAGGGTATCGAGCGGCATCTGCATCCGGAAAGAAACGTTCCGGAAACGAATATCCTCCAGTTGTATTTTCCAGTAGATTGGAGCGGAGGCTGCCGTATCTGCCGCTGTCGTATCCGCCAGGCTCATGAAAAGATGCGTGTCCTCCAGTTGCAGCTGGTTGACAATTGCCGTTTCCGGACTCAGGGCCACACCGTGCGAGGTGACGAAAAGTCGTCCGAGATTCCCTTTCAGCGTCATTCCTTCTATCAGTCCGGCTGTGTTCACTGAAGCCTTTTCCAGTTCCAGTCCGTCCAGTTCGATCTGCTTTTTCAACAGAGGCCACATCTGTACTTGCACCGTCAGTTTTTCGGCCTTCAAGACCGTCAGTTCCTTATCCTTTACTTCGGTCTGGTGAACCACCAGGTCGAGCGGGAAAGACAGGGAGATTCTTCCGATTGAGATATCCATGCCTGTAGCTTCGGAGGCATATTGGGTGGCCGTTCTCACCATGAAATTCTGAATCGGCGGAATATAGATGAGAATACAGAGTATGATGAACAGAATGAATGGGACAGAGATAGCAATGCCTGTCCACCGGATATATTTTTTCATGTGCGAATTGACATTTATATGATTGCGAATATATATAAAATAACTGAATATACCGATATTTTGTTTAAGAACAATTCCTTTTGTGTCACATTTATTTTTTAACTTTGTGGCAATCAATAACCAATATTAAAGAAACTAAGTATGAAACCAACATTATTTGTATTGGCTGCCGGAATGGGAAGCCGTTACGGAGGTCTGAAACAGCTTGATGGACTGGGTCCTAGCGGAGAAACAATCATGGACTATTCAATCTTTGATGCCATCAGAGGTGGATTTGGTAAACTGGTATTTGTGATCCGTCGTGACTTTGAAGCTGATTTCCGTGAAAAAATTGTCAGCAAATACGAAAATCATATTCCAGTAGAAGTGGTGTTCCAGGACATCGACAACCTGCCAGAAGGATTTACTTGTCCGGAAGGACGTGTAAAACCTTGGGGTACCAATCATGCCGTACTGATGGGTAAGGATGTCATCAAGGAACCTTTTGCGGTAATCAACGCCGACGACTTCTACGGTCGTGACAGTTTTGCGGTTTTGGGAAAATACCTGTCTGAACTTCCTGAAAACAGCAAGAACGACTACTGCATGGTAGGTTTCCGTATCGGTAACACCTTGTCGGAAAGTGGTACAGTTGCCCGCGGTATCTGTGCTGCCGATGAAAAGAACCACCTGACTACCGTAGTAGAGCGTACTGAAATCAAACGTATCGATGGCGTGGTTTCTTACAAGGATGAAAACGGAGAATGGGTAGGCGTAGAAGACAATACACCTGTTTCTATGAACATGTGGGGATTCACTCCGGATTACTTCAAGTATTCAGAAGATTATTTCGTAGAATTCCTGAAAGCCAACAGCGGCAACCTGAAGGCAGAATATTTCATTCCGTTGATGGTAAACAAACTGGTGAACGAAGGTACAGCTACTGTAAAGGTACTGGATACTACTTCTAAGTGGTTTGGTGTGACTTATGCAGCCGACCGTCAGAGCGTAGTAGACAAGTTGCAGGCATTGGTAGATGCTGGTGAATATCCTGCCAAGTTGTTCTGATCATCGCGTGTTCATACACTGAGATAGATATTAAAAAGCACGGAATTTCCGTGCTTTTTAAGTTTTGGGAAAACTGTTAACCGAAAATATGAAATGCATATGAAAAAGAATTTTATCTGGGGATTGCTGCTGGCAGCGTGTTTATTTTCTTGTCAGAACAAGCATGAGCATCTTGATGAGTTCAAGGAATTTGTCGAAAAAATCGAGGATGAATGCGATGACTATACCCTGAATGACTGGGAAAAGGCCGACAAGGAGTTTTCCAGACTTACCCGCCATGCCGAGGACTGGCTGGAGGAGCTGTCGGTGGAAGAGCGCCTGAAGGTGGCGAAGTATCAGGCTACCTATGCAGCCATGAAGGTAAAGGCCGAGGTGGAGAAACTGGGCAAGAGCCTTAAGGAATCGGGCCGTCAGCTGAAAGAAGCGATAGAAGATGAGGATTAAGCGAGTGTGCGGATGCAGGCTGCAGTCAGGACGGTGTCACTGCCGGGATAAGACAGGGAAAAACTCACCGCAGAGAAAGCCTCTGGTACGACAAAAATGCTTCTGACTTTCAGAACGGAGCGGCTATAAAAAACAAAAAGAGAGTAATGCTCAATTACTCTCTTGCGATTAATACTAAAGTACTTGTCCTTATCGGGTGTACTGGTTCATTGCCAATGCACTCCACTGCAAGTTCTTTTTAATTGTCCTGAAAAAATTTTTTACCTGTTTCATAATGTTATCCTTTCTTTAGTTGTTTAGTTACCTCTCCTCACGGAGATAAGCGTGTTGTATTTTACCTATTGTAATAATTTTCGCTGTAATTATTCTCTCTTATTATGTTTTACAACACAAAGGTACGCTTGTTTTTTTGATAAAAAATATTTTAGGACATGAAAATAAATATCCGTGCCGTTTTCTTGATATGAGTCAAGCAAACGGCACGGATATTGAAATATAGGCGTATTATCGACCTCTTTTAAGGAATCAGCAACGACGAATCTCCATAGCTCAGGAAGCGGAAGTCATGCTCCAGGGCATACTGATAAATGGGCTTCCAGTTGCCTTTAGTAAAGGCCGAAACCAGCAGCAGCAGCGTGCTCTGTGGCTGGTGGAAATTGGTAATCATCTGCTGTACAATCTGATATTCATATCCCGGAGCGATAATGATCTGCGTGCTGGTGTGCAGGGCATCCAGTCCGTTCCGGTCCATGTAGCGGGCTATCTCCGTCAATGCCTCCACCGGAGTCAGTTTCAGTTCCGTTTCATACGGCTGCCACTGGTTGACGTGCAGTTCCTCTTGTGTAGCCTCCGGATGCTGCCGAAGCGTCACTCCGATGTGATACAGGCTTTCCAGTGTACGTACGGAAGTGGTTCCCACCGCCGTAGCCTTTCCTCCGTGAGCAATCAGCTTGTCGATGGTCGAGCGGTTGACCGAGATGTATTCCGTATGCATGTCATGTCCCTGTATCTCTTCGCTCTTTACGGGCTTGAACGTACCGGCACCTACGTGCAGGGTCACCTCCTCCAGTTCTACTCCCTTGTTTCTCAAAGCCTCCAGTACCCTTTCGGTGAAATGCAGTCCTGCAGTAGGAGCAGCTACGGAACCTTTGATTTTTGAATATACCGTCTGATAGGTTTCCTTGTCGCTCTCCTGTGTCTCCCGGTTCAGGTACGGCGGAATCGGCAGTTCTCCGAACACTTCCAGGATATCGGCAAACGTAACCTCCTCGTTGTCCCAGGTAAAATCCACCCAGTGACTGGTTCCCCGGCATTCTCCACGGGTTGCCTTCAGGGTGAGGGTACGTCCCTTGACTGTCATTTCCTTGTGCAAGGCACCTTCCTTCCACTTCTTCAGGTTGCCTATCATGCACAGCCAGGCCGCATGACGGGTCTGCTGGAAGTTCAAGGCATAATCGTTCGGCTGGATGGGTTCCAGACAGAAGATTTCAATCAGTGCTCCGGTTTCCTTGCGGAAATGCAGACGGGCCTGAATCACTTTCGTATTGTTGAACACCATCAGCGTGCCTGCTTCCAGGTATTCGGGCAGTGAGATGAATTTGCTCTCACTGATTTCTCCCTTCCGGTATACCAGCAGCTTCGACTGGTCGCGCACAGGCAGTGGAAATTTGGCAATCCGCTCATCAGGCAGCGGATAATTGTAGTCGCTTATTCGGATATGTTTTGTTTCTTCCATACAAGTTTGATATCAATATATACTCCGGTAAGTTTATCTTATTGGCAAATAATCCGGAAACGGGCACAAGCCTTCGCAGCCTGCATTCCTTTCCTGTCGCGGGGTATTTTCTGTTTAAAAATAGCGTCCAAAGATAGCGATTTTATTTTATATTCTTGGGGTGTGTGGAGATTGGAAAAGAAAATTGTTACTTTTGTAGACAAATATAAACAGCAGACAATATGAAAATAGGAGATAAAGTTCGCTTCCTGAGCGAAGTCGGAGGAGGCGTAGTACGCGGTTTTCAGGGAAAAGACATTGCCCTGGTCGAAGGGGAAGACGGTTTTGAAATTCCGATGCTGATCAAGGAGTGTGTGGTGATCCAGACAGACGATTACAACATTCCGCTCAAGTCAGCCGCCAAACCGGTGGTGGAAGAGGAAGAGCAGGAAGAGGAAAAGCCGGTGACCTACCGGGCTCCGGAAATCCGTGGAAATGATATCCTGAACGTATTTCTGGCCTATGTGCCACAGGATGTGAAGGCCATTTCGTCGACGGCCTTCGATGCGTATCTGGTAAACGACAGCAATTATTTTGTAGATTACCTCTATCTTTCGGCCGAAGGCAACAGCTGGACCCTCCGCAGCCGGGGAACGGTGAAACCGAACATGAAGATGCACCTGGAGGAGTTCGAGAAACATGCGTTGAACGGGATGGAGCGTGTGGCCGTGCAACTGATGGCTTACAAGGACGACCGTTCGTTCCTGTTGAAAAAGGCGGTGAGCATCGAGCTGCGGATCGATACGGTGAAATTCTACAAGCTGCATACCTTCCAGTCGTCCGACTTCTTTGAGGAACCGGCACTGATTTACGACATCGTACGCGATGATGAGGCTGCTCGTCAGGTGTTTGTATCGGCCGATGAAATCAAGGAGGCTCTCTTGCAGAAACCGGCTCCACAGGTACCCGGCAAATTGCAGAAGAAACAGCAGAAGGCGGTCAGTGAGATTGTGGAGGTCGACCTTCACATCCATGAACTCCTGGACGATACTACCGGTATGGGAAATGCCGAGATGCTGAATTATCAGCTGGATGTATTCCGCAAGACCCTGGAAGAATACAAGAACCGGAAGGGACAGAAAATCGTATTCATTCACGGAAAGGGCGACGGGGTACTGCGCCGTGCCATTCTGGAAGAACTGAAACGCAAGTATAAGAATTATTCCAGCCAGGATGCTTCTTTCCGCGAATACGGATTTGGAGCCACCATGGTGACCATTCATTAAACAATCAATATACTGGGTTATGGGAATTTTGAATGCCATTTTGGGAAACGCTTCGGAAACCAGTCCCGAAGCCTTGAAAGAGGAGTATCAGGCCCTGCTCTGCGAGGGTGAGTACATAGAACGCGCTTTTGTGGTCATCCGCGACAAATGGGTGTTTACCAACAAGCGTCTGATCATTCAGGACACGCAGGGAGTGACCGGAAGAAAGCGTGACTATCATTCCATTCCTTACCGTTCGGTGGAACATTTTTCGGTGGAGACTTCGGGTACCTTCGACGAGGATGCCGAGATGAAGATATGGGTACGCGGATGCAGTGAACCCATTGAACAGAGTTTCGGCCGGAATGCAGACATCAAGGGAATTCAGCGTACGCTGGCCAAATATGTGCTCTGAGCCGTTCATGCAGAAACAGGATGAGAGGGTGTCAAAACTAAAATGACTACTCCCCAAAGTTATAGATTGTAACTATAATATTTAAAAGGGTCGTATCAAACTCTGTATTGAGTAATGATACGGCCCTTTCTTTAGTCTTTTAGGATACTCAAATTTCAAATTATAAGTTCATATTTTCAAAAAATGAGTTTTGACACCCTCTCTGTGCTTTTTTTCAAAGTGAAGTCATTTTACTTGATCAATATGATATCTCGGGCGACGATTGCTTCGTTTCCTGCTTCATCTGTGCAGAAAACCATTAAATGATAATTTCCAGGAGTGGCATTTTCCGGAATTACAATGTCATGATGATGTACGGTGGTGTTTTTAAGTCCACTGACATCATACACTTTATCAAATTTAAAATCAACGGTCTGAATTGTTCGGCTATGTGTATGATGCTCATGGCCGTCAAAATTGCTATGAATATTTAATTTATAACTTTTAAGCGCATGGTCATCGGAAAGTTTCATCTCAAAATGAACTCCATGTGCATTGCCTATCTGAAGAGTTTCATCTTCTTGTGGTGAAATCAGTTCAATGACAGGTTTGGTCACATCTGATTTGAGATTTTCTTTTGAACAAGCGGTTACAAACAACATTCCAGATAAAGCTACTATGGTATAGATTCTTGTTTTCATATAAAATTCTTTTTAAAAGGTATTCTGATTGTTATTTCTATATTTCTTCCGGCTTCAGGTATTTCAATTCTTCTGTAATAGCTGAGATGGTTGTAATACCTTGTGTTCAGTATATTGCGTATACTGGCCAGACATTGTATTTTTGTTTGTCGAAAAGGGATAAAAAACCGGACTCCGGTATGCAAAAGGGTACTTCCTGGTGTGGGAACCTCATTTCGTGCTATCCAATGCTGGGGCAATATATTTTCCACTTCCGCATGAACACGGAATTTTTTGTAATGCCATGCTATTACGTTGTTCACAATTGGCTGTGGAGAAAAGCTAAGCGCTGTATGCTCATCCAGATTATAAGTGTACACATACTGGCCTTTCAACTGATAGGAGAGGTTGCCGGGCAGATACACTTTCACATCCATTTCTCCTCCACAGAAAACAGCCCTTGCATTATGGTATCTGTATATCTGCCCCGCATGAGGCAAGACAGACCATTCTCCTGTGGGGGTCAAGAAGATGTAATTATCATACAGACTAACAAAAGGAGAGAGGTGTAACTCCACATTTCCGTGAGGACGGTATGAATAGGATATGTCTGCCTGCCAGCCACTTTCTGATGCCAGACTGGCATCTCCTTGTTCATGTCTGAAGGTACCGTGATGAACTCCGTTGGAAGACAGTTCATTGGCCGAAGGCAAACGGAAGCTTCTGCCGATATTCATTTTTAAAAGATGTTGTCGTCCTCCATCTGGAAACCATACCATCCCCAAAGAAAAAGAGAAGTCATTGAACCGTCTTTCCACCCGGTTGCTTCTCCATCGATAGGCTTCGATTTCCGTGTCAGGGTAACCTTGTTCGTTCAGGTAGTCTGCCAGATATTTGTCTTCAAAAGCCTGTACGTTCATATACCCCCAATCGTACCGGATACCTCCAGTGATATGAAGCGTATTGGAAGGACTGTAGGAACCCAGAAAGAAACAGGCGGAGGTGAAGCGGTCATACCTGGGCAGTAAGAACGAATATCCTCCGATAGTGTTCCGCTGGATCTGGAAATCATATCCGAGCGTACAATTAATAATGGTGGATGGCAGCCACCTGAGTTTAGCTGTTCCGCTAAAAGTGGACAACCGGAATTCCAGTTCTTTATCCGGATCTGTCAAGGGAGGAGCCTGGTTGTCATAGTGCGTATGAAAATAACTCCATTCTTCGCGCAGGTTATACTGATATCCCAGGTCAAGACCGAATTGAAACGGATGCCAGTCGAACTGCTGGTGGGTAGATAATTTTACATGATTCACTTTACTGTAAGGGAAATCAATGTTTCTACTGTTTTCATCGTCTTTGATACGGTTTATATCAGGGATGCCGTGAGCACCCGGGAAGAACCCCATTTTTTGATAGACACTACTGGCAGAGGCATTCATTTTATACCGATTATACCGGTAATCATAAAAAATGGATGCATTACGTTCCACGCCTGCTGTATTTTTCAGTTTACCGCCATATACAGGCATCTTCTGGGTTAAGTAAACTATCGTATCGGCAGGTATTTTGTAGTCTCCATATTGCTTTTCTGAATACCTGAACTTCATAAAGTTCCGGTGTCTTTTCAGCCCCAGCATAACTGACCCTCCCATCATGTTGTTCACGGTTCTTCCGGTTCCTGTGAATTCTCCCAGGAAGCAATCTTTTGCGGGGGGTACAGCAGGCAATATTTCAATTGCCCCTCCAATCGCATCACTTCCATAGGCGAGCGAGGAAGGCCCTTTGATTACATTAACTTCTTCTACATTGAAGGCATCGATTTCCAGACCGTGGTCTGCTCCCCATTGTTGTCCTTCCTGTTTTATTCCATTTTCGGACACGGCAATGCGGTTGAAAGCCATACCTCTGATGACCGGTTTTGAGAAACCAGCCCCAATATCCATAGATTGTATGCCTGGAATTTTGGTCAGTGTATGCACAAAATTGGTGGGAGAGAAGCCTTCCAGGTCTTTGGGGGTTAGTTTCACGACCGGCAGGCTAGTCTTCTTTTCATACATGCGTCTCCTTGTCTCTTGCACTACCACTTCCTCTAGAATGATACTGTTAATAGAATCATTCTTTGTCTGTGCCGTCAGTGAAAAGACATGACATATTCCAAGCATACCAAACATTTGCTTGATATACATAAATAAGTTTAGTAAGAAAATGATTTTAATATCTTGATAAGTAAGTGTATACAATCAAGACATATGGGGAGGGCCTCGCAGGTAAAAGGAGCAGATATAGGTGAAGAAAATCTGCTCCGGCAGAATGAAATACTGAATATTCTTTGTCTGTAGAGTGAAATTCAAACAAGCAACAGTTGGTTCAACGGTTGCAGAGAGTATGAAATCACATATCGGACATTTGGAAGAGGAGTTTACAACCGAAGACTTTTCATGAGATGCATAATTACAGCCATCTTGATGGAAGTGCAGTCCTTTCATGATAAAGAAGGAAGCAAAAACCATCAGTAAAAAATACGATATTATTCTTGTTTTTGGTAGCTGCATATCTCCGGTTTTTATGATTGTAATAAGTACAAAGATAGCATTTCCCTTCTAAATGTGACAATACCTGAATGAAGGTATTTGGATTTTTTATTCTGATATTTATAAAATTAAGTAAAATATTCAATGACAAAAGGGAGGCTTACGGTATGCCTCACCTTGGTATCGTTATCTGGTGCGTTCGAGGGCAATCTCCGGATTGCTTTCCAGAAGCAATGCAACCAGTTCCTCCTGATTCTCGGGATACAGATAACGGTGTTTGTGATTGCGGGTGGTGATTTTCAGGGTATACAGTCCGTTGAAGTGAAAGCGGGGCGATGCAAATACCCGGATGTCCTTGATTTCCGCTGCCGACAGGGTATAGAACATGGAATTGGGAGTACGCACATGCAGGTAACCCTGACTGAAGGTGTAGTAGGTACGGCTGTGGTGGAAAATAATCAGCAGGGAGGCACTGCCGTAGGTGAAAATGAGAATTTCCGGATTCCGGAAATCGTATGCGGTAAAGAAAATGAGGGCAAACACTGCATACAGTAAACTGGCGAGCAGGAAGAAATAAAGACTGTATTTCCACCGGCTCATCAAACGGAATTGCTGTGGGGATTTTTTCATGGTATTCAAGTTTGTTGAATTTATACAAATATACACTTATTAGGCAGAAAATAAATGGTTTTTACTTATTTTAATCGTTTGTGTGCCCGTCTTTTGACAGAAAATGCATTACTTTAATATAGCTTGGTGCCGGGCGTATGCCTGTGCAGTGGCCGGGCGGTTTCAGTGAGTGAAAAATTTTGAAAAAGTAATGCATTAAAAAAGGAGGTGACTATGCGAAGACGATATCGATGGATGTGTCTGATGCTGGGCTGGGGACTGGCAGTGAGTCCGGTTGCCGCACAGAGTTACAGTCAGCTTTGGGAAAAAGTGGAAACCTTACAGAAAGAGGATTTGCCGCAGTCGCAGCTGAAGGTGCTGGGAGAGATTTGCCGGAAAGCGGAGGCAGAGGGGAATCTGCCGGAAATGATGAAGGCATTCTGTATGCGGGGATATATACAGGGGGAACTGACCCCCGACAGTATTCCGGTGGAGCGTAAGAAACTGAAGGAATGGGCTGCCCGGGAGACGGATACAGTGGGGCAGGCGGTGCTGAACAGCCTGCTGGGTACGGTGTATGCGGCCGATGCGGAAAAGGACTTCGGAGAGGTGGTGGCGTATTTCGACCGTTCGTTGCAGCCGGTGGAGGTCCTGGGGAATACTTCAGCCGGGACCTTCCGGCCGATGACGGAAAGCGGCGAATGGAGTGTTACCTATTTTGGAGATAATTTTTACGACCTGCTGGTACGGCAGGCCATCCGTGCCCTCTCTTCGCGGAGAGACTTCTTCAGCAGGCAGGAGGTGGCGGACAAGTGTATGGAACTGTACCGTAACCTGGCCGGTTTTTATACGGAGCGGAACGACCGTCAGGCTTTGCTGCTTACCGAACTGGCTATGCTTCAGTTCCGTTATGAGCGGGCTTCGGTGTGGAAGCAGTACCGGCTTCCGCAGGAGGAACTGATGAACCGCCTGTGGCAGCTGACCGACACATTTGCCGGGGTTCCGGTCTGTGCCGATGTCTATGTGAAACTGGCTTATTACTATCAGCAGCACACGGAATTGCTGCGGGCGATGCAGGTGGTGGAAGAGGGATTGCGGAAGTATCCCGATGGAGAGGCTGCGCAGGCGCTCCGGAGTTTGAAAAAGGCCATATCTGCGCCTCAGTTGCGGACCGAGATTCCGTGCGTCTATCCGGGATATGCAGCCGATGTGAAGGTCCGTTATGCCAACCTGAAGGGCTTTCGTTTCGAGGCATACCGGCTGAACCTGAGTCCGGCGGAGGATGCCCGCCTGTGGAAACGCGGGGAATATGAGAAATTACTCCGTACGGAGGGGAAGAAGGTGAGCAGTACGCATTTTGCCCTGGCCGCGACTCCCGATTATCAGACAGCCGATACGGTGTTGCATTATACTTTGCCCGAGGCCGGAATTTATCTGCTGAAACTGGTGCCCGACGGTACGGAGGAGGGAATTTCCTATACTCCGCTCTTTGTATCTCCCTATCAGTTGCTGACCCTGCCGGTTTCCTATACGGAGCGGGAACTGATAGCCGTCGACCGGATGAGCGGAAAGCCGCTGGCGGGAGTGGAGATTGCAACCTATGTGCGGGGAGATAAGGAAAATTATCGGCCTTATCAGGCCTGGAAGACCGATGCTTCCGGCAGTGTGGTGGTCCGTTTCCCGGACAACCGGACGCTGTATGGCAATGTCCGTACGGCAGGAAACGATTTTATGTATCTTTCTCCGCTGCGGAATTCGGGCGGATGGGTGTCTGCCGGAGAGACTGAACTCAGAAAGGAGACGGCGAGCCTGTTTACCGACCGTGCCTTGTACCGTCCGGGACAGACGGTCTTTGTATCGGGCATTTGTTACGGACAGTCGGGCGATGAGGTCAAGGTATTGCCTGGAGTAAGGCAGCAGTTGCGCCTCTATGCTGACGGCAAGACCCTCCGGGAATGTGAGGTGGCAACCGATGAGTATGGGGTATGGTCGGCCGAGCTGGTCTTACCCGAAGACCTGATGCCGGGGCATTATTATCTTTCGTGCATGAACGCCTCCCGCATGATTCAGGTGGAGGAATACAAGCGTCCGACTTTCGAGGTGGTGTTCAAGCCTTATGAGAAGGCCTATGCCGCCGGCGATTCGGTCGTACTTCAGGCTACGGCACGGACATTTGCCGGTGCACCGGTGCGCATGGCAACCGTCAGGTACCGGATTACCCGTTCGGACATGACTTGGTTCAGGGGACCGGCTTCTTCGGAGGAGGAGATTGCGTCCGGCGAACTGACAACGGACGCGGACGGGGCATTTACTCTGCCTTTCTGTCTGACTCCTTCCGGTCGGGCGGAGCAGGAAAGGGGACTCTTCGGCTATCAGGTCTATCGTGCGGAGGCTACGGTGACCAGCGGCTCGGGAGAAACGCGTCAGGGAGAATACAGTCTGCCTTTGGGCAAGCAGTCGCTGGGACTGGAAATCCACGGACTGGAGGAGCGTGGCAGGTCCGGGGCAGTTGTTCTGCGTGAAAAAGGGACTACGCTGGAGTTCCAGGCCCTGAACCTGAACCGCCAGCCGGTTTCGGTAGAGGTAGTTTACCGGGTATATGCGTTGGACCGTCAGGGAAAGAAAGTCCGGACGGTGCAGGAAGGTAAGTCGGTTTCGGGAACTTCCTTTACTCCCGGATGGATGAGGCAACTGTCTTCCGGAAAGTATCTGCTAGAGGTGGAGGCGGTCGACGAACAGGGCCGGAAGGTGAGTGAGTCCAAGTCTTTCTGTCTGTTCTCCGAGAACGACCGGCAGTTGCCGGTGGATACGGTGGCCTGGTTCTATCCGGATGGCAATACCTTCGAGGCTTCCCGACCGGCAAGGATTTTTGTCGGCACTTCCGAGCGTGAGGTGTATTTGCTCATGGATGTGTACAGCGGCGACCGGCGCATTGACTCTCAGCGGATTTGGCTGAACGGGGAGATGAAGTGTCTGTCCTTCCCTTACCGGAAGGAGTATGGAGACGGCATTACGGTGAGCCTGGCCTTTTTCCGGAAAAACGAGTTGTATGTCTCGCAGCATTCAATAACCCGTCCCGAGCCGGACAAGGGGCTGGAGGTGAAGTGGGAGGTATTCCGCGACCGACTGACTCCGGGCAGTCTGGAGGAATGGGTATTGCGGGTATCCGACCGGAGCGGTAAGCCGGTAAGGGCCAATGTGATGGCTACCTTGTACGATGCTTCTCTCGACCGCCTGAAGCAGCACGACTGGTATTTCAATCTGTATTTCCCCCGTCGGGTACCTTATGTGTATACGGGAAGTTCGTACGAGTATCAGCGGATGTGGCTTTCGGCCGAGTTCCCATACATCCTTGTTACCAACGGTATGGATTTGCTGAACGGCAAGTACAGCCGGCTGGTCGACCTGCGTCCGAACTGGTATTATGGAGAACAGGTGCTGTACAGTCGGGAAGAGTCGGCACCTGCGGTAGAGGTGAACTATCAGCCGGGAATGAACCGGATGTACAAGGCTGCGTCAGGAGCCGTAGAGATGAAGGATGCCGTACTGATGGAGAATGAGGTGGTGGCCGATGCCGGTACCGGAGAGGCTGCTCCGGCTTTCCCGTTGCGCGAGAATTTTGCGGAGACGGCTTTCTTCTATCCGAACCTGCATACCGATTCGCTGGGCAGGGTGAGCCTGAAGTTCCAGGTGCCCGATGCACTGACGGAATGGCGTTTCCTGGGACTGGCTCATACGAAGGTCCTCGATTACGGTCTGTGTAAAGACAAGTCGGTGGCTTCCAAACCTTTTATGGTTCAGCCGAACCTGCCTCGCTTCGTGCGGAAGGGAGATGAGACTGTGCTGGTGGCTTCGCTCGTCAACCTGTCGATGGAGGAGGTAGCCGGACAGGCACGCATCTGTCTCTACGACCCGGTGACAGAAAAGCCGGTTTATGAGGCAGCACAACCGTTCACGGTGGGTGAATCGCAGACCGGTACGGTATCGTTCCGTTGCCGGATTCCGGAGGAATACGAGGTGCTGGTTTGCCGGATGACGGCAGAGGCCGGAGCCTTCAGTGACGGGGAACAGCATTATCTTCCGGTCCTGTCTGCCCGTCAGTGGGTAACGGAGACACGGCCGCTGCAGTTGCGTGAAGAAGGGGATACGGTGATACAGACCGGTGTCTGGGCCGACGGTGGAAGTCGGACGGCTTCGGGACACCGCCTGACCCTGGAACTGACGGCCAATCCGCAGTGGTATGTGGTACAGGCCTTGCCGGTATTGGGTAATCCGTTGGAAGAGGATGCCTTCTCCTGGGCTGCGGCTTATTACGCACAGCGGGTAGCTGCAGGTATCTGTGAGCGGAATCCGCGCATCCGGAAGGTAGTAGAGATGTGGAACGCACAGCCGGACAGTCCGGAACTGTGGTGGAGCCGGCTGGAGCAGAATCAGGAGGTGAAGAACCTGTTGTTGCGGGAGACTCCGTGGCTGGCAGAGGCTGCCGGAGAGCAGGAACAGAAGCGTCGGCTGAAGAGTCTGTTCGACCTGAACCGGATGGCGCAGCAGGAGCGGACGCTGGTCGGTAAACTGGCTGCACTGCAGTTGGCCGACGGCTCCTGGGGATGGTACCAGGGAATGTCGGGCAGCCGTTATATGACGACACAGGTGGTGGAACTGCTGGCGCGTCTGCGGACGATGCAGCTGGATTTGGCTCCGGAGGTGGAACCGATGTACTGCAAGGCACTGGGTTACCTGAAGGCGGAGGTTCAGAAGCAGTATGACGACCTGAAGCGGAACGAGAAGAAGTACGACCGGAAGCAGGTAAGCCTGGGCGACCAGACGGTGCGTTATCTGTACATCTGTGCCGTGGACGACCTGGCTCGCGGACAGGCCGATGCGGCAGTCAACCGTTACTTGACGGAGTTCCTGAAGCAGCGTTCGGCACGTTATACCTTATATGAAAAGGCCTTGATTGCACAGATCCTGGCTCGGGCAGGCGAACGGAAGGAGGCAGATGTGCTGGTACGTTCTATCAAGGAGTATCTGGTACGCACTCCGGAGATGGGCAGTTACTTCGATTCTCCGAAGGCGCCTTCATCCTGGAACAGTTACCGGATTCCTACGCAGGTGGCGGCCATGGAGGCTATCTGCCGGTTGGCTCCGGACGAGCAACTGCTCGATGACATGAAACTGTGGTTGCTCAAGCAGAAGCAGACGCAGGTCTGGGACACTCCGATTGCTACGGCCGATGCGGTATATGCCTTCCTCTGCTTCGGAAGTAATCCGCTGGAGGAAAGCGGTTCCCTGGAAGCGGTGGCCGACGGAAAGGTGATCCGTACGCCGGAGGATGCGCTGGGCTATGCGAAGGAGAGCTGGAGCGGCAAGAAGGAGATTCCTGAGACCGTTACCCTGACACACCGGGGCAGTCAGACGGCCTGGGCGGCCTTGTATCTGCAATATCAGGAGGATATGGACCGGATCCGTCCGGCAGCAGGCAAGGGACTGACCATCCGCCGGACATTCCTGAAAGCGGGCAAACCGGTGGAGGAAACGGAGGAATGGAAGGTCGGCGACCGGCTGACGGTGCGGCTTACCCTGCAGACCGACCGGAACATGGATTTCGTACAGGTACGCGACGAGCGTCCGGCTTGTATGGAACCGCTGCAGCAGTTGTCGGGATATCGCTGGGGAAAGGGCATCGGCTATTATCAGGTAAACCGGGATGCGGCTTCCTGCTTCTTCATCGATTATCTCCCGAAGGGCACTTATACGATTGAGTATGAGGTGAGCGTGGACCGTGCCGGAACTTACCGGATGGGAACGGCCTCGGTGCAGTCGGCATATGCTCCCGAATTTGAATCGCATACCGAAGGGGGAACGATGACTGTCCGTTGATTTTGTCATTCTTGCTTGTGCGTGGTGTCACGCATAAAGGTGTTGGGTGGAAAACCCCGCGGTTTTTTTCAAAAAGGCCGCGGGGTTTTTCTGTATTCCTCGCCGTCTTTTCCTGATTTCCTCGCGGTCTTTCGCTTTATGCATAATGATGCGTTTCCTCTCCGGTAAGCAGGGAAAGCCGATTGCACCGGCAAGGGAGTGACGGAACGGCAGGGGCCGGCCGTGGCAGCGGAAAAAGGTGCAGGGGGTGTCCGGGCAGGGACGGGGCGGAATATAGGGGGACTGGAAGGGGGCAGAGGAGAGGGAGGGGGAATGCCTTCCGGGGGGCGGAGAGGCGAAGTCACAAAAAACTGAAAAACTAAAACCAACTTTTGTTCGTCTTTGATTTTCTCTTTATCTTTGTTTGCTATAAACAACAACCGAAAACGAATTGATGAAACGTATTATTTTTATATTCAGTATATTGATGGCTTGTACCTTCATGGCTCAGGCACAGCCTCAGATTACTTTTGACACGAAAGTGAAGGAGTTGGGATATGTATTGTGGCGGAACCCGGTGACCGTAAAGTATGAGTTTACGAATACGGGCGACAAGCCGCTGGTGATTTCAAGGGTCTCTTCTTCGTGCGGATGTACTGAGGTCGACTGGACAAAGGCTCCGGTGCCGGCAGGCGGCAAGGGGGTAGTGACGGCTGTCTTTGACGCCGAGGCTATCGGACATTTTTATAAGGAAGTAGGTATTTACTGCAATGCGTCATCGATGCCGATTTACCTGGAATTCAACGGAGAGGTGACGGCAGACTCGAGAAACTATACGTTCACGCATCCGTATGGCTTCGGTGCCATCCGTCTGGACCAGGAGGAGATTGAGTTCGACCGGGTAAACAAGGGTACGCGTCCGGAGTTTGTGCTGCGGGTGGCAAATACGTCGAATAAGGCATATACGCCGGTACTGATGCACCTGCCGCCTTATCTGACCGCCAAGGCGGTTCCCGAGACACTGGGAAAGGGCAAGCATGGAGAGATTATCCTGACCTTGAATACGGACGAACTGCCCAAACTGGGTATTACCCGTACCTCGGTCTATCTGTCCCGTTACCCGGGAGATAAGGTGGGCAGCGACAATGAAATTCCTCTTTCTGTGGCTTTGCTTCCCGACTTTTCGAACCGGACGGAACAGCAGAAGAACAATCCGCCTCAGTTGTCATTGTCGGCTCAGGTACTGGAATTTCCTCCTTTGAAGGAAAAGCAGAAGAAGTCGCAGACGGTGGTGATTACGAATACGGGAAAGACCGACCTGGAGATTCAGGACATGCAGGTCTTCAGTACGGCACTGGCGGTCAACCTGAAAAAAACGGTATTGAAACCGGGTGAGTCTACGAAGATGAAGGTTACGGTCATGGCGCAGAACCTGTCGCGTGGAAAGAGTACGCCACGTATCCTGATGATTACCAACGATCCGGAACATCCGTCGGTAACCGTGCGGGTGAAGGCAAAGGTAATGGCTCCTGCGGAAAAGAAATAAGTTGCAAGGGGTTGCCGGTGGCGGAAGCGGACCGGGCAGCTCCCGGATACAGATAGATGACTTTGATTAACTCTTAAATAATATTGTATGGAACACCCTGAAAATAGCGAAGAATATAAAGGGCTGACCGTGAACAAAGGTGTGGATCAGCCAGTGACTGTGAACCCTTACCTCAGTAGCCGGAAACGTCCGAAAAGGAGGGTGTTTTCGGCCGGCGAATATGTGGAAGGAATCGTAAAAGGCGATGTGACCATTCTGAGTCAGGCGGTGACACTGGTAGAAAGTGTCAAGCCCGAACATCAGGCGCTGGCACAGGAGGTGATTGAGAAATGTCTGCCTTATTCCGGAAACTCGATACGTATCGGTATCAGTGGGGTTCCGGGTGCGGGAAAGAGTACTTCAATCGATGTGTTCGGTCTGCATGTGCTCGAACGGGGAGGCAAGTTGGCGGTATTGGCCATCGACCCCAGCAGCGAACGGTCGAAAGGAAGTATCCTGGGTGACAAGACCCGCATGGAAAAACTATCGGTGCATCCGGCATCGTTTATCCGTCCCAGCCCGTCGGCCGGTTCTCTGGGTGGGGTGGCCCGCAAGACCCGTGAGACCATCATTCTGTGTGAGGCGGCCGGATTCGACAAGATTTTCGTGGAAACGGTAGGCGTGGGACAGAGCGAGACAGCGGTGCATTCAATGGTCGATTTCTTCCTGCTGATTCAGCTGGCCGGTACCGGTGATGAACTGCAAGGTATCAAGCGGGGCATTATGGAGATGGCAGACGGAATCATCATCAACAAGGCCGATGGAAACAATATCGAAAAGGCCAAGCTGGCAGCGGCTCATTTCCGGAATGCCTTGCATCTCTTCCCGGCTCCCGAATCGGGATGGACACCGCAGGTGCTGACTTATTCGGGCTTCTATGGCATCGGTATTAAGGAAATCTGGGACATGGTGTATCAGTATATCGACTTTGTGAAAGCCAACGGGTATTTTGAGTACCGCCGGAACGAACAGGCCAAGTATTGGATGTATGAGACCATCAACGAGCATCTCCGGGACAACTTCTATCAGAATCCGCTGATTGCAGGAATGCTTGAGGAACAGGAAAAGGAGGTGCTACAGGGACATACGACGTCTTTTGCCGCTGCACGCAAGTTGTTGGATATGTATATGAGTTACCGGTAATGAGAGTGAATCAGATAAAGGAAAAAGTCCATTTTCTCCGGGATAGCCGGAAGGAAATGGACTTTTTTCATGGATTATTCCGTCAGCGCCACACGCTCAGACGGTCATTGAGCGGCGGCCGCTGCGGTGTATGGATCATCTTTTCTTTTTCAGGAAAAAGTCGGGAACGGTGATGGCATGCTGTATCGAACCGTCGTACTGGTGTATCCAGGTCCTGAACGCCGGCTGATTTTCGGTGAGCTCGATGACCCGGGCTCCGCATGGCAGGTTGTTGTACACCGTATCACCTCCCGAATACCGTCCGTATGCCAGTAAGATGCGTTGCCAGTAGGCAGCATAGTCGTTGTCATGGTCGTGACCCACGAATACCCCTGTGATGTCATTCATCTCCTTCATGGCCGTAAACAGTCCGGAGTTGAGCACCGGGGCACAGGCAGGTTCCTTCCGCGTACCGATGACGGGGGTAGACTCGTCCTGTATGGCGGTGTGGTATTCCGGAAGCGGAATGTGGAAGAAGGCCAGTGAGGGAAGCGGACTGCCCTGGTTTTCCTGAGTAAATTTCCGGCTGGTGGTCTTGTACCATTGAATCTGTTCCGACTTGATGTAGTCGTATCCTCCTATGCCTTCGATCTGAGAGTAAGAATGCGAATCGAAGCAGTAGAGTACCGTCGCCGGCTGAGCGTTTCCGCTGTGTGCTACCGGCAGGACGCAGTTGGTGACTCCGGGAAGGGTTTCATCCGAAGCGGTCAGGTTCATCGGATACTGCCGGAGAATCTGCAGCAGTTCTTTTCGGGTGAGTCCCTGTTCGTCGTCGTGGTTGCCGAAAGTAACCGCAAAGGGAATCCGGTACTCACTGAGCTTGTCCAGTACGGTTCTCAGACTCTCTTCGGCCGGTTTTCCGTAAATGACATCTCCCGTAAGCACAATCAGCTGAGGCTGCTCGGTCCGGATGACTTCATCGATGTTCTGCAGGGAAATCTCCGAGCGGGGATCCTGGTAAATGTAATGAATGTCTGTGAGCTGCACAATCTTGAACTTGCCTTCCGGGGAGTATTTCAGTGTCTGTGCCAGCGAATGCAGGCAGCTTCCTGCAAGCAGGAGCAGTAATGTAACCCATGTTTTCATAATGAAGTGGTTTATGTGTTTGAGTAATTAGTTTGCCTGGTAAAAGTAATATAAAATTTAATATCCGGAGGTAAAATACATGGAGATTCGGCAGACGGGGCGGGGAAGGCCCCCTGAATTGTATATTTATACTTCGGCTTTCAGCTAAATCGAGGTGAATATAAAGAAAATAGGACGTTTATGACACGATAATTATATATTTATGTACCTTTGCAGCCGAATTTAGAAACAGGTATATGCAAAAAGACAACCAGCCAATTATTGAAATAAAGAATGTGTCAAAGTTCTTCGGGGAGAAGGTGGCACTCGACAATGTGAACCTTTCTGTCCGGAAGGGGGAATTTGTGACCATTTTGGGACCTTCCGGTTGCGGAAAGACGACGTTGCTTCGTCTGATTGCCGGTTTTCAGACGGCTTCGGAAGGTATGATCTGTATCGGAGGCAAGGAAATCACGCAGACGCCTCCGCATCTTCGTCCGGTGAATACGGTGTTTCAGAAATATGCGCTTTTCCCGCACCTGAATGTGTATGACAACATTGCCTTCGGACTGAAGCTGAAGAAGATGTCGAAGACGGATATCGAGAAGAAGGTGAAGGCGGCGCTTAAGATGGTGGGAATGACGGACTATGAATACAGGGATGTCAATTCGCTTTCGGGTGGACAGCAGCAGCGTGTGGCCATTGCCCGGGCCATTGTGAACGAGCCGGAGGTATTGCTGCTGGATGAACCGCTTGCGGCCCTCGACCTCAAGATGCGTAAGGACATGCAGATGGAACTGAAGGAGATGCACAGACGGTTGGGCATTACCTTTGTCTATGTGACGCACGACCAGGAAGAGGCGCTTACGCTGAGTGATACGATTGTGGTGATGAGCGAGGGACGGATTCAGCAGATCGGGGGACCGACGGATATTTACAATGAACCGATCAATGCGTTTGTGGCCGACTTTATCGGTGAGAGCAACATCCTGAACGGGGTGATGGTGAAGGACGGTCTGGTGAACTTCTGCGGCAGGGACTTCGAGTGTGTGGATAAAGGCTTCGGTGAGAATGTGCCGGTGGATGTGGTCATCCGTCCGGAGGATCTGTATATCTTCCCGGTTTCGGAGGCTGCGCAGCTGTGCGGAAAGGTGCAGTCGTGTATCTTCAAGGGAGTGCACTATGAGATGGTGGTGACGGTAGGCAATTACGAGATTATCGTGCAGGACTATCATGCGTTTGAGGTGGGCTCGGAGGTCGGACTGCTGATCAAGCCTTTCGATATCCACATCATGAAGAAAGAGCGTACCTGCAATACGTTTGAGGCAAGGATGATTGATGATACGCACGTGGAATTCCTGGGCTGTGAGTTTGAATGTGCTCCGGTAGACCGAAGCGATGCGTCGAAGGACTGGGAGCATGTGAAGGCGGAAGTGGACTTCGATCAGGTGGTCTTGCTGGACAATGCGGAAGACGGCATGCTGACCGGTGAGGTGAAGTTTATCCTGTACAAGGGAGATCATTATCACCTGACGGTGTTCTCGGATTGGGATGAAAATGTATTTGTGGATACCAATGATGTCTGGGACGATGGGGACCATGTGGGAATTTCGATTCCTCCTCATGCCATCCGGATTATCGGTTAACTGAGATTGTGACATGATAAAATTGAAGACTTTTTTTGCATCCAGAAAGAGCTGGACATTGCCTTATTTGATTTTTTCGGTCATTTTTGTGATTGTTCCGCTGCTGCTGATTGTGGTATATGCCTTTACGGATGATGCGGGACACCTGACTTTGGCGAATTTCGGAAAGTTCTTTGCTCATCCGGAAGCGATGAATACCTTCGTCTATTCCATCGGTATCGCGATACTGACGACGTTGGGATGTATCCTGCTGGGGTATCCGGCGGCGTGGATTCTGAGCAACTGCAAAAAACTGGGGTATGCCCGTACGCTGGTCATGCTGTTTATCCTGCCGATGTGGGTGAATATCCTGGTCCGCACGCTGGCTACTGTGGCGCTGTTCGACTTTTTCCGTCTTCCGCTGGGAGAGGGGGCCTTGATTTTCGGAATGATCTATAACTTCATTCCTTTTATGATTTACCCCATTTACAATACGCTGCAGAAGATGGACCACAATTATGTGGAGGCGGCACAGGATTTGGGGGCCAACTCGTTCCAGGTATTCTGGAAGGTGGTGTTCCCGCTTTCCATGCCGGGAGTGGTGAGCGGGGTCATGATGGTATTCATGCCGACCATCTCTACCTTTGCCATCGCTGAGTTGCTGACGATGAACAATATCAAACTTTTCGGTACGACGATACAGGAGAACATCAACAACAGTCTGTGGAACTATGGAGCGGCGCTTTCGCTGATCATGCTTTTCCTGATTGCGGTGACTTCCTTGTTTAATACCGACGATAGCAGTGAGACTGAGAGAGGAGGTGGCGTATGGTAAAGAAGGTACTGGAACAGGTGTATCTGTGGGTGCTGCTGATTCTGCTGTATGCACCTATCGCGATCATTGTGATTTATTCGTTTACGGAGGCGAAGGTACTGGGCAACTGGACCGGCTTTTCGCTGAAGTTGTATGAGTCGCTGATGAATACGGGGGCACATCATTCCTTGATGAATGCCTTTGTCAATACGATTGCCATTGCGCTGATTGCGGCTACGGTGTCTACCTTGCTGGGTAGTGTGGCAGCCATCGGTATTTTCAACCTGAGGGCCAGAAGCCGGAAGGCAATGGGTTTCATCAATACCATTCCTATTCTGAACGGGGATATCATTACGGGTATCTCGCTGTTCCTGCTGTTTGTCTCACTGGGCATTACGCAGGGCTTTACTACGGTGGTGCTGGCGCATATTACCTTCTGTACGCCGTATGTGGTACTGAGTGTGCTGCCTCGTCTGAAACAGATGAATCCGAATCTGTATGAGGCGGCACTGGATCTGGGGGCGACTCCGATGCAGGCATTGTGGAAGGTGATTATGCCGGAAATCCGTCCGGGTATGATCAGCGGGTTCCTGTTGGCGCTGACTATCTCTATCGATGATTTTGCGGTGACGGTGTTTACCATCGGCAACCAGGGACTGGAAACGCTTTCTACTTATATTTATGCAGATGCCCGGAAGGGGGGACTGACACCGGAGCTGCGTCCGTTGTCGGCCTTGATTTTTGTAGTGATTCTGGTCATGCTGATTATTATCAACCGTAGGGCAGGAAAGGAGAAGCAGGTATGAAACGATGGATGAACTGGGTGTTTGTCTGTCTGGCTGTAGCGGTATGTAGCGGATGTTACAATACCAGCGAGGACAGACAAGCGATATTGAAGGTATATAACTGGGCCGATTATATCGGTGAGGGGGTTCTGGAGGACTTCCAGCAATATTATAAGGAGCAGACGGGAGAGGATATCCGTATTGTGTATCAGACATTCGATATCAACGAAATCATGCTGACGAAAATCGAGAAGGGGCATGAGGATTTTGATGTGGTCTGTCCTTCGGAATACATCATCGAGCGTATGTTGCGCAAGGACCTGCTGCTGCCGATTGATACGGTCTTTGCACATTCGCCGAATTACATGAAACTGGTGGCTCCGTTTATCAGGAAACAGATTGATAAGTTGGGCACTCCGGAGAATCCGGCAAGCCGTTATGCGGTATGTTACATGTGGGGTACGGCCGGATTGCTGTATAATACGAAGTATGTTTCCCGTGAGGATATGGATACCTGGGGAGTGCTGTGGGACAAACGGTTTGCCGGAAAGATCCTGATGAAGGATGCTTACCGCGATTCGTACGGTACGGCGCTGCTGTATGCCAACCGTCATCGTCTGGCAGAAGGAAAGGTGACGGTAGCGGACCTGATGAATGACTATTCTCCGGAGGCCATGGATACGGTAGAGAAGTATCTGAAACTGCTGAAACCGAACGTGGCCGGATGGGAAGCCGACTTCGGAAAGGAGATGATGACCAAGGAGAAGGCATGGATCAACATGACCTGGAGCGGGGATGCGCAGTGGGCTATTGAGGAAGCCAAGGCGGTAGGTGTCGATTTGGATTATACGATACCTCGCGAGGGTAGTAACGTGTGGTATGACGGCTGGGTGATTCCGAAGTATGCCAAGAACCGGAAGGCGGCCAGTTATTTCATCAACTTCCTCTGTCGTCCGGACATTGCGTTGCGGAACATGGAAGAGAACGGTTATGTGAGCTCCATCGGGGCTCCGGAGATTCTGGAAGCCTGTGAGGATTCTACCCTGGAGGAATACATTGATGCCAGTTACTTCTTCGGCCCGGAAGCGACTCATGTAAAACTGCGGAATACGCAATACCCGGACCGGTCTGTCATCTCGCGTTGTGAGATGATCCGTGACTTTGGTGACCAGACAGTGAAGGTGCTGGAAATCTGGTCGCGCGTGAAGGGGGACAATCTGAATACGGGAATCGTAGTACTCATTCTTGTCGTAGTGGCGGCACTGGCTGTATGGCAGATCCGGGTTCGCCTGAAGGCACGTCACAGAAGCCGCAGGATGCAGCGCCGTCGCCGCAGTCGCAGAAAATAGTCTGACTCATTCAGAAAAAAGAAGAATTTGAAAGATAACCTGAGAAAGGAATGGGAATGCCTTGATAATAGAGATAACAGCAGAGACAATAAAGAGGGATTCTCAGAAGTAGATCAGGAATAAAATAAAGAGGCTGTCTCATTTTGAGACAGCCTCTTTGTTGTTTATATCGTAGTGATAAGATGCTTATACACCCGATGCAGCCTGCTGTTATCAGATAGACAGTTCGCGCAATACGTTGACCAGTTCTCTGTCGATAGGCTTGTCGTTCTTGATGGCTTTTGCGAAAGGTACGTATACGATCTTGTCGTTTTCAATACCGATCATCACGTTGCGCTGTCCTTCCATCAATGCCTGGATACTGGCTACACCCATACGGCTGGCAATGATACGGTCGTGTGCAGTAGGACTACCTCCACGCTGCAAGTGTCCCAGGATGGTTACACGTACGTCGTACTGAGGATATTCGTTCTTTACACGTTCTGCATAGTGCATGGCACCTCCGGTGATTTCACTTTCTGCCACCAGTACGATGGAGCTGCTCTTTGATTTACGGAAACCGTTCTTGATGAACTCTTCCAGCTGGTCGACTTCCGTGTTGAATTCCGGGATGATTGCGGCTTCGGCTCCGGCTGCGATGGCTCCGTTCAGTGCCAGGAATCCGGCATCACGTCCCATTACTTCCACGAAGAACAGACGTTCGTGTGAAGTGGCTGTATCACGTATCTTATCCACTGCATCCAAAATGGTATTCAGTGCGGTATCATATCCGATGGTCGTATCTGTTCCGTACAAATCGTTGTCGATGGTTCCCGGCAGACCGATACAAGGTACATCATATTCCTGTGCCAGCAAACGGGCTCCTGTCAGCGATCCGTCTCCACCAATGACCACCAGGGCATCAATGCCTTCGCGCTGCATGGTTTCGTAAGCAATCTTTCGTCCTTCCGGAGTCTTGAATTCCTGGCAACGGGCTGTCTTCAGGATAGTACCTCCCTGCTGGATGATATTACTTACGTTCTGAGTCTTGAATTCCTGTATTTCTCCGGTAATAAGACCTTTGTATCCTCTGTAAATACCTTTAACGGCCAGTCCGTTGTAAATGGCCGAACGGGTTACGGCACGGATGGCCGCATTCATTCCTGGAGCATCACCTCCGGAGGTAAGGATACCGATACATTTAATAGTTCCCATAACTTGTTTATTTTAATCTTAACTGATGCAAATTTACTAAAAAACTTGATATTTTATCTCTTTTTATTCTTCCATTATTGCTTTTTGGCAGGCTTCCATCAACCATTTCGGAGTAGAGGTTGCGCCGCAGATTCCGATGGATTTCACTCCTTCTAGCAGAGAGCGGTCGATTTCCTCCGGCCCGTCTATCTGGTAGGAATTCGGATTGACTTTCTTGCATTCCTGGAAGAGGATTTTTCCGTTGGAACTTTTATGTCCGCAGACGAAGAAAATCAGTTCGTGGGAGGCTGCGAAGTCCTGGATGTCAGGCATGCGGTTGGCTACCTGCCGGCAGATGGTATCGTAATACTTGAACGTGGCATCCGGGGCGATGTGCTCCTGGATGTATGTCACAATCTGCCGGAACTCGTCCAGCGATTTCGTAGTCTGGGAGTAGAGGAAAATGTCCTTGCTGAAGTCGAGTGAGCGGGCTTCGTCCAGGTTCTCGATTACGATAGCCGTACCGTTGGTCTGTCCCACCAGTCCCAAGACTTCGGCATGACCGTTCTTGCCGAAGATGACAATCTGTTTTTCCCTGCCTTCTGCATTCGCCGTATCAAATTCCTGCTTGATGCGCTTCTGCAGCCGCAATACCACCGGGCAGGTCGCATCGATGAGGGTGATGTGGTTTTCTTCTGCCAGACGGTAGGTGCTTGGAGGCTCACCGTGTGCACGGAGCAGTACCTTCGCATTCTTCAATTCGGAAAACTGCTGATGGTCGATGCTGATCAGTCCCAGCTGTTCCAGACGCTCACATTCCTGTCCGTTGTGTACGATGTCTCCCAGACAGTAGAGCGTTTCTCCTTTCGCCAGTTCCTCTTCCGCCTTGCTGATGGCCGTAGTCACTCCGAAGCAGAAGCCGGATCCTTTGTCAATCTCTACCTTACGCATGGTTCACTGCATTTTGGTATTGGGTCAGCAACCATTCCTTCTGTTCGGCGATGGTCATGTGACTGTTGTCGAGCAACAGGGCGTCATCGGCTTTCCGGAGCGGACTGACTGCGCGGCTCTGGTCGATGCGGTCGCGCTCTTCCACATTGTGCAGGATTTCTTCGAACGAAGCCTTTTCCCCTTTTGCCAGCAGTTCCTCATACCTGCGCTGGGCACGGATTTCTGCCGAAGCAGTCACGAATATCTTCAGTTCCGCTTCCGGGAATACCGCAGTACCGATGTCCCTGCCGTCCATGACGATACCTTTGTCCTTCCCCATTTCCTGCTGAAGGCGGACCATGGCGGTTCTCACAAATCCCAGTGCTGCCACAGGGCTTACCCGTGAGGAAACCTCCATCGTACGTATCTGCTCTTCCACGTCTTTTCCGTTCAGCAACGTACGCGGCCGTCCCTTCTCGCCCAGACGGAAGGCAATCTGTATATGATTCATCTGCTCTTTAAGTTCTTCTTCCCGGATACGGTTTTCCGCATCAAACAGCCCGTTTTCCATGCAGTAAAGGGTTACTGCTCGATACATGGCACCGCTGTCAATGTAGATATATCCGATTTCGCGTGCCAGGTCTTTTGCCATTGTACTTTTTCCGCAAGAAGAAAAGCCGTCGATCGCAATGATTATTTTTTTCATACCTTATTAATATAATATTGATTTAGCGGTTCAAAGATACGTTTTTTTTGTTTCAGACAGATTGATTTGAGAGGGATTTCTCTAAGACGGATACCTGATTTTGCATCTTTTTAATATGGTCATGCAATAATGCTTTTTCATCCGTCTTTTTTTACATTTTTTTATTGCAAAAAGATGCATATCTCAAATATTTAAATTACATTTGCCGAACAGAGAATTATTAACCAATAAAAGTAGTTTTATGGAAGTTAAAAAATCGCCTAAAGCGGACTTGGAAGGAAAGAAAACCACATGGTTATTGGTTGGATTCATACTGATATTGGCCGTTTTATTCGTTGCGTTTGAATGGACCAAGCGCGATGTAGTATTCACTGCCGATAGTGGTATCGTAGAAGTTCCTTTCGAAGAAGAAATGGTTCCTATTACGGAACAGGAAGAACCGAAGCAAGCACCTCCTCCACCAGAGGCTCCGAAAGTGGAAGAAGTATTGCAGATTGCCGAAAATGACGCGAATGTAGAAGAATCTACCATTCAGTCAAGTGAAGAAAATAATCAGGCTGTTGAAATCAGGTACGTTCCGGCACCAGTGGTTGAAGAAGAACCGGTGGAAGAGGAAGTATTTATGGTAGTAGAAGAAATGCCTGAATTCCCGGGTGGTATGGGAGAATGTTTGAAGTTCTTGGCTAAGAATATCAAATATCCTACCATTGCTCAGGAAAACGGTGTTCAGGGACGTGTAATCGTTCAGTTCGTGGTGAACCAGGACGGTTCTATCGTTGACCCGGTTGTTATGCGTAGTGTAGACCCTTATCTGGACAAAGAAGCGCTCCGTGTGATCAAGATGATGCCGAAGTGGAAACCAGGTAAGCAGCGTGGTAAAGCTGTCCGTGTAAAATATACCGTGCCTGTAACATTCAAATTGCAGTAATTATTGTAATCAATCTCTTAAAAGGCTGCTCGTGGGGCAGCCTTTTTTATATCATAACCCAAAATAACAGCGTAAATACCATGAAGCAGTTTAGTCATAAGGAATTACAAGAACAGATTCAGTCGTATATCAAAGCATTGCCCTATTCACACGAACCGAAAGGCCTCTATGATCCGGTAGAATATGTACTGGGACTTGGCGGAAAGCGTTTGCGTCCGGTCTTGATGATGATGGCTTACAACTTGTACCGCGAAGATGTAGAGAAAATCCTCTCGCAGGCTGCCGGCATGGAGACCTATCATAATTTTACGCTGTTGCACGATGACCTGATGGACCATGCCGATATGCGGCGCGGAAAACCTACGGTACATCGTAAATGGGATGAGAATACCGCTATCCTGTCGGGGGATGCCATGCTGATACTTTCCAGTCAGTTCATGGCTCAGGGATGTCCCACAGACAAGTTGCCTGAGGTACTCCGTATCTTTGGACAGGCAGCACTGGAAATCTGCGATGGGCAGCAGTGGGACATGGAATTTGAACATCGGAAGGAAGTATCGGTAAATGAATACATGGAGATGATCCGTCTGAAGACCTCTGTACTGCTGGGAGCTTCACTGCAGTTGGGAGCGGTGCTTGCCGGAGCTTCCGCATCGGATGCACAGGCCCTGTATGATTTCGGTATCCGCATCGGACTGGCTTTCCAGTTGCAGGACGATTTGCTGGACGTATATGGCGATCCGGCTGTCTTCGGAAAGAACATCGGAGGAGATATCCTTTCCAATAAGAAGACATTCATGCTGATTTCCGCTCTGGAAAAGGCCAACGAAGCACAGCATGCCGAACTGCAGAAATGGATTACGGCTGAAGTCTTCGATCCCGCAGGGAAAATCGCTGCCGTTACGCGTATATATAATGAGTTGGATATCCGTGCGCTTTGCCGCAATCAGATTGACCGTTTGTACGACGAGGGACTTTCACTGCTCTCGCAGGTAGGTGTCGAACCGTCCCGTAAGGAAATCCTGATAGCATTTGTACACAGTCTGATGAACCGTAACCTATAATAATCCATTCAGCCCTATGATAGCCCTGATAGATACCCATACGCATCTTTTTGCGGAAGAATTCGATGAAGACCGCGAACTGGCCCTGATCCGTGCCCGTGAGGCTGGAGTAGTACGTCTGTTCATGCCCAACATCGATGAAACTTCGGTAGAACCGATGCTGCGCCTCTGTAAGGCTCACGACGGATGCTATCCGATGATCGGATTTCATCCCACCTCTGTCGATGCCGACTGGGAACAGCGTCTGGCAGCAGTCGAAGCCTGGCTCCGCTCCGGAGAACGCTTTTTCGGAATCGGAGAAGTCGGAATGGACCTGTACTGGGACAAGACCTACCGGAAGGAGCAGATGCAGGTGCTCGCCCGTCAGACAGAATGGGCGCTCGAGTTCGGACTTCCTCTGATCATCCATTGCCGGGAAGCCTATCCTGAGCTGCTCGAAGTATTGGAACCCTACCGTACCTCTCCGCTGACCGGCATTTTCCACAGTTTTACCGGAAATGCCGAAGAAGCCGCCCGCTTGCTGGAATATCCCGGATTCATGCTGGGCATAAACGGAGTGGTTACATTCAAGAAAAGCCTGCTTCCCGAAGCATTGAAGAAGGTTCCTTTGAACCGGATTGTACTGGAGACCGATTCTCCCTACCTCGCCCCCGTGCCTTACCGGGGAAAACGCAACGAAAGTTCCTATCTGGTAAAAACGGCGGAAAAACTGGCGGAAATATATGAATTGCCTTTGGAGCAGATCGGGCGTCAAACGACCGAAAATGCCCTGAAAGTTTTCCAAAATGCTGAAAGAAGTTTTTAAAGTTTATTAATTTTCGGGGTATAATTAAACTTTTGCCCCTCGAATGCTATGTAAGACGAAAAAAAAGAATACATTTGTGGCTGAAATCAGTTGCTGATTGCGTTTTTATTTGTAATTTGCGCTTGATTTAAAGAAAAGGCCGTTTGGAAAGCCTGAAAAGGAGAGGTGCTCGAGTGGTTGAAGAGGCACGCCTGGAAAGCGTGTATACGCCAAAAGCGTATCACGGGTTCGAATCCCGTTCTCTCCGCAAAGAAACAATTAAAAACAATTTATAACTATTAATTAATTAATCTTAAAAATTAGACACACAATGAAAAAGTTATTTGCAATTCTTGCAGTGATGGGAGTTCTCTCATTCGGAATGACTCAGACAGCAATGGCTCAGGACGCAGCAGCTCCTGCGCAGACAGAACAAGTAGCAGCTGACGCAGCAGCTCCTGCTGTAGTTGAAGAAGGCAGCATGCACAAAGAGTTGAAGACTAAATTTATCGAAGGTGATGCAGGCTTCATGTCATTGGTTGCTATCGCATTGGTTCTTGGTTTGGCTTTCTGTATTGAACGTATTATTTACTTGAGCTTGGCTGAAATCGACGCTAAGAAATTGATGTCTAAAGTTGAAGCTGCTTTGGAAAAAGGTGATGTAGAAGGTGCTAAGACTATCTGCCGTAACACTCGTGGTCCTGTTGCTTCTATCTGCTATCAGGGCTTGATGAGAGTTGACGAAGGTATCGACGTAGTTGAACGTTCTGTAGTATCTTACGGTGGTGTTCAGGCTGGTTACCTTGAAAAAGGATGTTCTTGGATCACATTGTTTATCGCAATGGCTCCGTCACTGGGATTCTTGGGAACTGTGATCGGTATGGTTATGGCGTTCGATAACATCCAGCGTGCAGGTGATATTTCTCCGACAGTTGTTGCCGGTGGTATGAAAGTTGCGTTGATCACTACTATCTTCGGTTTGATTGTAGCATTGATTCTTCAGGTATTCTATAACTACATTCTTTCTAAGATTGAAGCTATCACAAGCCAGATGGAAGATTCTTCTATCACATTGCTTGATATGATCATGAAATACAACTTGAAATACAAAAAATAATTTTTGAACAATGGCTAAATTATCATACAAAGTTTCTTACTACGTATTCTATGTCTGCATCGCCTTGATCTTGGTGGTACTGGGCATGTTCTTCGGAGTAGGATACAACGAAACAAATGCAGCAGGTTTGGTTGAACCTGCCAATACTCCGGCCTTGATGTACTTGATGTACGGAATGTTTGCCGTGACTGTGATTGCTACTATTATCGGTGCCATCATCCAGTTTGGTGGTGCATTGAAAGATAATCCAAAAGGTGCCATCAAATCTTTGCTGGGTCTGATTCTGCTGATTGTAGTACTGATCGTTACTTACAATGCAGGTTCTTCAGAACCTATCGTAATGGCTGGTGGTGATGAATATTCAGATGCAACTATGCTGAAAGTAACAGACATGTTCTTGTATTCAACTTACATTCTGTTCGGCATCGCTGTAATCGGAACATTGGTTAACTTGTCAGGAGTATTTAAAAGATAATATCATTCATTGAAGTTTAATAATTAAACGGAGTAAGTAAAATGGCAAAAAGGAATAGAAAAGTGCCGGGAATCAACGCAAGTTCAACGGCCGATATTGCTTTTATGTTGCTTATTTTCTTCCTTATTACAACATCAATGGATACTGACCGTGGTCTGGCGCGCCGTTTGCCGCCTCCACCGGAAAACCAAGATCAGAAAGATGATATTATTGTAAAGGAACGAAACGTTCTTCAGATTCGTATCAACAAAAACGACGAGTTGATGGTTGGTGGAGAATGGTTTGACGTTAAGCAACTGAGAGCTAAAGCGAAGGAATTCATTGCTAACCCGAAAGATGATCCTAACATGCCGGAAAAGCATGCTAAGAACATTCCTTTCTTCGGTGACGTAATGATTACTGAAAAACATGTAATTTCTGTACAGAATGACGTAGGTACTAGCTACGATGCATATCTTCAGGTTCAGAACGAGTTGGTTGCCGCTTACAACGAGCTGCGTAACGAACTGGCAAATGCTAAATTCGGTAAGGATCTGGCTGAATGTACTGAAGAAGAAAGAGATGCTATCACACAGTACTATCCGCAGAAGATTTCTGAAGCAGAACCTAAAAAATATGGAGGAAAATAATCATGGGAAAATTTAATAAGAGCGGTAAGCGCGAGATGCCCGAGTTGAATACCTCATCTTTGCCTGACCTTATCTTTACCATGTTGTTCTTCTTTATGATTGTAACAACCATGCGTGAGGTTACATTGAAGGTTCAGTTCAGGGTTCCTGCTGCTACAGAATTGGAAAAGCTTGAAAAGAAATCATTGGTTTCTTTCATCTACATCGGTAAACCGTTGCCTGAATTCCAGAAGAAGATGGGTACTACCGACCGTATTCAGTTGAATGATAAATTTGCTGAATCTTCAGAGGTTCAGGATTACATTTATCAGGAACGTGAAAACATGAAAGAAAGCGACAAGCCGTTTATGACTGTATCATTGAAAGTAGATGCTCAGACTAAGATGGGTATCGTTACAGAAGTAAAACAGGCACTTCGTCAGGCTTATGCTTTGAAGATTAACTACTCTGCAACTCAGCGTAAATAATTTACATAAGCAAATAAAAAGAGGGATTCGTAAGAGTCCCTCTTTTTTTATGTCCTTTTTTCAGCAATGCTGAAACAGAATGTCGTCGGATGACTGAAGTCTTTATCCTCTTTTTCCAACGTACTGACGGGATTTCCGGAGGTTGGTATCCGACTATTTTTCCAGTATTGCTTCCGGTGTAGTCTGATACACTTCCCTGTAAATTTCGTCACGGATCTGTGTGTACTGTCCGTCGATGCTCTCGGTGTGAATGAACATCAGATACAGAGGCACAGCCTCTCCACCCTTGCGATAAGGAGGCTGCAGGTAATCCTGCTTGCAGAGCGTAAATCCGCATCGCTCATAGAACCCGATGCGCCGTCTGCTCATTTCATCCTCCGGTCTTTCCACTTCCAGAATGACAGTCCCTTTCAACTGCCCGGTCAGTGTTCCCATGATTTCCTTTCCATAGCCCCTGTTACGCACCTCCGGTACCGTAGCAAAATGTTCGATGTAATGAAATCCGTTCAGGCTCCATACCGTAATTACTCCGATGCACATCTCCTCATTCCGAATGGCATAGCACTGGAATTTCTCATTCTCATCCGTGAATTTCCGCTGCAAGCCGGTATCCCGTCGTTCTGCCTCCGGAAAAGCCGCCAGCAGCAGTTTTTCCACCCCTTCATAGTCGGGATGAGAAGTCTTGATCAAGTTAAGTGTTATCATAATAATCAATTTATATGTGGTCTATTACTGTTCATGCATATCCGGTTGATTGCCGCCAACTGGCCGCCCGTCCTGTTCAGTCAGTATAAAAGTGAATCATTCTCGTCAGCGAACGCTCACAGACCGGGCAGAACCGCGGTGCCTCGTTGATCTTCATCCGGCACTCCGTTACCGGCCGGTAAATCCCCTTCAGGCTGTATCCGCCCCCTTCGTATACTCCGACTTCAGAGAAGACCTTAGCCGGATCGGTCTGCGGAGCCGTCGGAATCTTCGTACCCTCCGGCAGCATATCCTTCCATTTGCTTTCGAAGTTCACCAGAGTGGTAATATTAGGCTCCCACGGTTCGATGGAATACGGGTACATCGGACTCGGATCTTCCGTATATGCATACTCGTCTGCCAGTCCCCCGAAGCTGTGTCCGAACTCATGCACCACCACCGGCTTGAACATCGGATGATGCGCTGTAGTGAGCAGGTACGAATTATAAATACCTCCACCTCCGTACGTATCCGTATTGGCCAGGATTACGATGTGCTCATACGGGATTCCCGCCAGCCAGTCGTGCATCTTCTTCACGCTGCGGGTCGTCAGGTAACGGTCGGAATAAAACGTGTCGAAATGCGCGCTTACAGCCGTTTCCTTCCATTCTCCCTTCCGCGGAATGCTGACCCCGCTGTCCTGCGAAGGCGTAGATACCACTACCACATTGAAGCGGTCCTTCAGTTCCTTGAAAGGAGCGTGAGCAAAGATGGCCTCACAGGCCGCCTGCGCATCCTTGTAGAACAGTTCCATTTCCGCCTCCGTATATCCTTCGGCCATGATGGCAATGTCAATGCATTTGTCTGCCGGGCCGTTTTTCATCAGGTAGCGGTGCGGTGTCACGTGATGATACCCTTTCTGATGAATCAGAATGTCATTCGGATTGACCTCGTGAGTGAATGAAGCCACCGTCTTGCGGTGCGCATCTTTCAGTTCTACGGTAATTACTGCCTGCTGCTTCGGGAAAGGCAACAGAAACGAGTTCTCAAAACTGCGGGTCACGCGTTTCGCCTCACTCTCACTCACCCATTCCTGGAACAGACTCGAGAAAGAAGTCCGGTAGATAACCTTCCCGCTCTGCTTGTCCCTCATCGTAATCTGTCCGTTTCCCTCCAGTGCCAGACTGTCGAGCGCGTGCCTTCTTCCAGCCCACTGCGGCAGCGAAACCAGTTCGTCGAGGGTCACCTCCTGCTTCGAGGCATTGCCGCTGAATACATAATCCACCCGCAGCGTCCGGTCGTTGAAATACGTCTCAAAATCTCCGGCATGAGCCGCCTGCAGGCAGAGTCCCAGCAGGGCCATACTAAAAAATTTTCTATTCATATCGTTTTCCTCTTAGTTTCTTTACAAAGTTAAGATTATCCTGTTAAATTAATGGATAATCATGCAGGAAACTTATAAATCTTATCTTATTTACCGAAGAATATATTATCTTTGCACATGGATAAAAATCATATCAATGGGACATCATCAAATAGACAAGCTAGACGAACAAATCTTGCAGCTCATAGCCGACAATGCACGTATCCCCTTCCTGGAAGTGGCCCGTGCCTGTAATGTTTCGGGAGCTGCCATCCATCAGCGTATACAGAAACTGACCAATCTGGGTATACTGAAAGGTTCCGAATTCGTGATTGATCCGGAGAAAATCGGTTATGAGACCTGTGCCTACATCGGTCTTTACCTGAAAGATCCGGAACAGTTTGACTCCGTAACCGAAGCGCTGAAGGAGATTCCGGAGGTAGTGGAATGTCACTTTACCACCGGACAGTACGACATGTTTATCAAAATCTACGCAAAGAACAACCATCACCTGCTGAACATCATCCACGATAAGCTTCAGCCGCTGGGACTGGCCCGTTCGGAAACCATTATTTCTTTCCGTGAGGCCATCAAGCGTCAGATGCCGATTCAGGACCTGGCCGATGAGGAGTAAGGTCCGTTTGCAGGCAGGATGCATTGCGTAAAAAAACACGATACTACGATTTTTCCCGGGAAGGGCAGGAGCAAGGCCGACTGCCGTTTTCGGTTGGGAAATACAATTTGATGCGTGAGGGAAAACTTCGCCGTCTTTCGCAAAAAGCCCGCGGTGTTTCAGCTGAAACACCGCGGGCTTTTTATGAAAACTTCTTTATGTGTAATCCGACGGATCACGGTAAAATGCCCTTCCTTCCTCAGGACATCTTCTCGTAGTCGGTAAAACTGTAGGCATATGCATGCTTCTCATCCGGAAGGTGCGTTTCCTTCTGGCTGATTTTCCATTCCTCTGCGCTGAAAGCCGGGAAAAAGGCATCCGCCTCCTTCTCGCTGTCGGCTATCTCGGTCAGGTACATCCGTTGGGCAAGCGGCAGTACTGCTTCGTATACACTTGCTCCCCCTATGACGAACACTTCCTCCTCGTCCTGGCACGCCTGCAGCGCTTCCTCCAGTGAATCAAAGCATTCCGCTCCCGGAAAAACCTGCCCGGAGCGGCTCAGCACCACATTCCTCCGGTTCGGAAGTGCCCCGTTGGGCAACGATTCAAAGGTCTTCCTTCCCATGATGATGGTGTGTCCGGTAGTCAGTCTCTTGAAACGCTTCAAGTCCTCGGGCAACCAGTACAGCAACTTGTTCTCAAAGCCCAGTCCGCGTTCGGCGTTGATGGCCGCAATAATGGATAATATCATAACATTCAGTCCGGTTACAAAAAAAATCAATAAATCTGGAAAATCTCCGTGCGGCTTATACCGATACCTTACCGGCAATGTGCGGATACGGATCGTAGTTCACCAGTTCAAAATCCTCATACTTGAAATCGAAGATATTCTTTACCTCCGGATTCAGTTTCATCTGAGGCAGCGGGCGCGGCGTGCGGGTCAGCTGCAGTTCCACCTGCTCCAGGTGGTTCAGGTAGATGTGCGCATCTCCCAGCGTGTGAATGAAATCGCCCGCCTTCAGTCCCGTTACCTGTGCCATCATCTGCAGCAGCAACGCATACGAAGCAATGTTGAACGGCACTCCCAGAAAAGAGTCCGCACTCCGCTGGTACATCTGAAGACTCAGGCGGCCGTTGGCTACATAAAACTGGAAAAATGCGTGACAGGGAGGCAGGTTCATCCGGTCCAGATCGGCCACGTTCCAGGCACTTACGATGATACGGCGCGAATCCGGATTGTGCTTGATGGTTTCCACCGCCTCCGAAATCTGGTCGATAAACCCTCCGTCGTACGTCGGCCACGAGCGCCACTGATATCCGTAGATATGTCCGAGTTCCCCGTTCTCATCCGCCCATTCGTTCCAGATACGTACTCCGTTGTCCTGCAGGTACTTCACGTTGGTATCCCCTTTCAGGAACCAGAGCAACTCATGAATGATTGACTTCAGGTGCAGTTTTTTGGTTGTTACCAGCGGAAAACCCTCTTCCAGATTAAAACGCATCTGATGCCCGAAGATACTGATGGTGCCGGTTCCCGTCCGGTCCTCCTTCTTCACCCCCTCGGTGCGGATGCGCTGCAGCAGGTCTAAATATTGTTTCATATCGTTATAGCTATTTCCTTTTTTAAAAATGTTTGATGCCGCAAAGGTAATACAAAAAACTGAGATAGCTTCACATTCCCCCTCCCTTGCCCCGATTTCCTTTTTCCCCGAAGGCCGAAAGTTTGTGTGTAACCGCCATTTGTTGTACCTTTGTACCCGTATAAATGGATATAAAATCAACACATATGAATCTACCTGCCCCTTTTGTCGCCGGCATGCAGCAGTTGCTTGGCAACGAAACCTTTTCAGCATTTCAGGAAGCCCTGCAGACCGATACTCCGGTCAGCGTGCGGATGAATACAGCCAAATGCGGCCGTATCCCGGAAGCTGCCACTCCGGTAGCCTGGTGTACCTCCGGATATTACCTGTCGAAACGTCCTACCTTTACGTTCGACCCCTTGTTCCATGCCGGCGGCTACTATGTGCAGGAAGCCTCTTCCATGTTTGTCGAACAGGCCTTGCGGCGCTGGGTAGAGGGCCCCGTGGTAATGCTCGACCTCTGTGCCGCCCCGGGAGGAAAGTCCACCCTGGCGCGCAGCGTCCTTCCTCCGGGCAGTCTGCTGGTGGCCAATGAAGTCATGCGCAACCGCTCGCAGGTACTGGCCGAAAACCTGATCAAATGGGGGCATCCCGGAGTCATCGTGACACAGAACGACCCGGCCGATTTTACCGACCTCGGACCCGTGTTCGACGTCATTCTTACTGACGTACCCTGTTCGGGAGAAGGCATGTTCCGTAAGGATCCCGTAGCCATTACGGAATGGAGTCCCGAGAACGTCGACCTCTGTGTGCAGCGTCAGCGCCGCATTCTGAGAGACATCTGGCCCGCGCTCAAGCCCGGCGGAATACTGATTTACAGTACCTGTACCTACAATACTCACGAGAACGAAGAAAATGTGCACTGGATTTCCCGTGAACTCGGGGCCGAAGTGCTTTCGCTGGAAGTGCCTGACAGCTGGTCCATTACGGGCAACCTGCTGGGCGGAGAGTTTCCGGTCTACCGCTTCCTGCCGCACCGTACGGTAGGCGAGGGACTCTTCCTGGCTGTCTTGCGGAAATCGGGAGATGAAAGCGACTGTATGGCGGTTTCCCCGGCGGCGAAGACTAAGGAAAAGCGGGGAAAGGCCAACCGGAAGAAGGCTGCCGTGCCTTCGTTCCCGGAAGAAGTGAAAGGATGGCTGGATGCTTCTTCCGACTGGACCTGGATGATGGATGAGGGAGCGGTCAGGGCCTTTCCTTCGGCATACGATGACTTGTATGCCCTGTTGAAGCAGCACTTGCGCATCTTGCATGCCGGGGTCGAGGTATGCGAACTGAAGGGCAGGGACTGGGTGCCTCACCATGCACTGGCTTTGTCGACTGCCCTGTGCGCGGATGCATTCGTACGGGCAGAGATCAGTTATGAACAGGCAATAGCCTATTTGAGAAAAGAAGCCATTGTGCTCGACGGCGGCGTACCGAAGGGAATGGTACTGCTTACTTATGCCGGACTGCCCGTCGGATTTGTCAAGAATATCGGCAACCGTGCCAACAATCTTTATCCGCAGGAATGGCGCATCCGCAGCGGTTATCTGCCTCTAACGGAGGTTCAGAAGTCGGTCCGTCTTTTCGCTGACATTCAGTCGCCCTCTTTCTGTACTCCGGTTGTGTGAATTACTCTTTCAGACCGCTGTTTCCCTGCAGTTTCAGGGAGCAGCGGCAGGTGATAGTACCCCCTGCGGTGTGCTATCATTTTTTTATAATCTCCCCCCTGTTGCATTATCAACTTACACAATCTGCATATAAATACTGAATATATGTAATCTGCAACTCTTTAACCTACTTTTTTAAATTAAATATAAAGTTTTTATAAATAGAGTTTATCTGTTTGTTTATTATTATGCATAATTATTGTATCTTTGTGCTCCGAAAATGAATATTGATAATGTAGTAATAAGCAAGTAATACAAGGGGGATAATGAAAATAATAGACACGTAAACAATGAGAGAGCAATAATTTGTGTAGGGGAAGTATTAGTGGATGAGATTGCGAATAAGGTTAAGATTGGTTTGATAGGGGAATATATTAATGCCAGATGGAGTCGTCTGTCTGGGCATTTCTTCTGATGCATATTATTAATAATTTAAATTTTTATTAACAGACTAGAGATGAAAAGAGTTTTTCTTTGGGTAGTCTTTTTTGCATTGCTGGGCATTCATACTGCCTTGGCACAGAGTTTTACTGTAAAGGGTAATGTTGTGTCGAAGGCGGGCAATGAGCCATTGATTGGAGTTTCCATTTTGCAGAAAGGAACTACAAATGGGGTAATTACCGATATTGACGGTAATTATGAGTTGAGAATTCAGGGTACACACGCTACTCTGGTGTTTTCGTATATCGGAATGCAGTCGCAGGAGTTTCAGGTAAACACCAAGACAGGGGTCTTGAACGTGACCATGCAGGACGATACTCAGATGGTAGACGAGGTGGTGGTAGTAGCTTACGGTGTGCGTAAGAAAGGAACCATAGCCGGATCGGTTTCGACTGTGAAGTCTGATAAACTGGAAAATGTGCCGACTGCAAGCTTCGACCAGGCACTGCAGGGACAGGCACCGGGATTGTCAGTAGTAGCCAGCTCGGGAGAGCCCAGCAAGGCTGCGGTTTTCCAGATTCGTGGTACCAACTCTATTAACTCAGGAACGGCTCCTTTGTTCATCCTGGACGGTGTTCCGGTAGAAAGCAGCGACTTTACTTCATTGAACCCAAGTGATATCGAATCGGTATCTGTATTGAAGGATGCTTCTTCTACTTCTATCTACGGAGCGCGTGCTGCCAATGGTGTAGTAGTGATTACTACCAAGCGCGGTTTGTCTATGGATAAGGCGAAGGTGACCTTCCGTGCACAGTACGGTTTTTCTCAGCTGGCACGTACCGAATGGCACATGATGGATACCAACGAACGTATCCAGTTTGAGAAGATGGTAGGCCTGGACGAAGGACAGGATTATGCCAAGCTGTCTCAGACCAACGTAAACTGGCTGGACATGGTGTTCAACGACCACGCTCCGCTGCAGAACTACGAGGTGTCTGTAAACCGTGCCACTGAAAACTTGAATTACTACGTGTCGGGAAGTTTCTTCGATCAGGACGGTATCGCCCAGGGATCTTCTTTCCGCCGTTACAATATCCGCGCCAATGCGGAAGTAAAAGCCAGCAAATGGCTGAAGATGGGAACCAACACCATGATTTCGTACGAGGAAATCGAACAGGCCGACGAAGGTCAGCCTAGTCTGGCTTCTCCGATCTTTGCCAGCCGCATGATGTTGCCTTACTGGAATCCGTACCGTGAAGACGGTTCGATTGCTTCTCAGAGCGACGGTTCATGGACCGGTATCGGACAGAACCCGATTGAATGGATGGACAACAATCCGGTGAAGCACAAGAAATACAAAATCCTGTCTACGGTATTTGCTGAAATCACTCCGATTGAGAATCTGACCATCCGTTCGCAGTTTGGTGTGGATTTCTCACACAATGCTTCTTCTATGAAGTCGTTCCCGAGCTACATCCTGAACGGTGGACTGGGTACTGCCGGACGCAGTTCTTACGACGGTATGAACCTGACCGAAACGACTACTGCCACTTACCGCTGGAAGTATCGTCAGGATCATGACTTCACGTTCATGCTCGGACAGGAAGCCATCGATTACCGTTACGAAGGTTTTCAGGTAACAACTACCGGACAGACCAATGACTTGCTGACTAACGTGACCTCTGGTATCCGTGCAACCAGCTGGCCGGAAACATTTACTTCTTATGGTTTCCTGTCGTTCTTCGGACGTGCGGAATATAATTATAAAGGACTGTATTATGCCGACTTCTCACTGCGTGCGGATGCGTCTTCCCGTTTCGGTAAGAACAACCGCTGGGGTAGCTTCTGGTCGGTAGGTCTGATGTGGAACCTGAAGCAGGAGAAATTCATGCAGCAGTTCGACTGGCTGACCAACGCGCAGATTTCTGCAAGTACCGGTACATCGGGTAACTCGGAAATTTCTGACTATGCCCGTCTGGGACTGGTAGCCGGAGGTCCTAACTACAATGACCAGGCTGGTATTTATCCGGCACAGAGTAGTCTGGATAACTTCAGCTGGGAGTCTACCTGGGCAACCAACCTGGCTTTCCGCTTCGGATTCTTCAACCGTGCGAATGTAGAAATCGAACTCTATAACAAGAGCACTACCAATATGTTGATGCTGGTGCCTGAATCGTATGCTATTTCGGGTGAAGGTGAACGTTGGGAAAACATCGGTGCCATGGTGAACCGCGGTATTGAAGTGAACCTGAACGGAGATGTGATCCGTACAGATGACTTTGTATGGAACTTGAATGCAAACGTTTCTTACAACTTCAACGAACTGAAGGAACTGTATAACGGTGTGACTGAATATACCAACTCTACTACCGGCTTGCGCTATCAGGTAGGACATCCGGTGAACGAATATTACCTGAACCGCTATGCGGGTGTAAATCCTGCCAACGGTGAACAGCTGTGGTATACGAAAGACGGTGAAATCACTACTGAGTTCCGTGAAGAAGACAAGGTGATGACCGGTAAGACATTCATCGCTCCTTGGGCCGGTGGTTTCGGTACTGCACTGAGCTGGAAGGGTATCTCGCTGTCTGCACAGTTCAGCTGGATGGCCGACCGCTGGGTAATGAACAACGACCGTTACTTTGAAGAAAACAACGGTGGATTCTCGGCTTACAACCAGTCAAAACGTCTGTTGTACGACGGATGGAAGAAACCGGGTGACATCACCGACATTCCTCGTTACGGAGAAATCGCTCAGCTCGACGACCGTTTCCTGGAAAATACTTCTTTCCTGCGTCTGAAGAACCTGACATTGGCTTATGTATTCCCGCAGTCACTGCTGCGCAAGAGCAAGTGCCTTTCTTCTGTACGTGTGTACCTGCAGGGACAAAACCTGTTGACTGTAACCGGATTTACCGGCTTCGACCCTGAATATTCGGGTAATATCTACTTGGGACGCTACCCGGCTTCAAGACAGTTTACTATGGGTATGGAAGTTTCATTTTAATAATTAGTAAATATAAGAAAATGATAAAGAAAATCAAAACATATATTGTACTGGCTGCCGTTGCATTGTCGGTTTCTTCGTGCCTGGACAAGTATCCGGAAAATGCAATTCCTTCGGATCAGGCTATTCAGACAGTGAACGATGTAGACCAGGCGGTGATTGGTATTTATGATGCTTTTAAAAGTTCGGCTTTGTACTCCGGTAACCTGACTTTGCTGCCGGATATCCAGACCGACCTGGTGTACGGAGTGAATGGAAATACCGGTGTGTACGGTTCTATCTGGCGCTGGAATGACATCCTTTCGAATGACAAGGATATCGAAAGTGTGTATGCGGCTCTTTATGAAGTAATCGGAAGATGTAACTTCTTGTTTGACAACCTTGAGAAGGTTCGTGCAAAGGTTACGGAAGAGGATGACCTGGATAAACTGGACCAGTGTGCAGGTGAAGCGCATTTCGCACGTGCCCTGGCATATGCGGAACTGATCAAGTTGTTCTGCAAGCCGTACGAAAGTGATGAGGAAGCTGCCAACGAACTGGGTGTGGTTATCTCACGTCACTACCGTGGTGACGAACCGATGGTGCGTGCTTCCTTGAAGGATTCTTACCAGTTTGTACTGGATGAACTGGATCTGGCTGCCGAAGGTCTGGCACTCGACGAGGATGAGGAACCGTCAAGTACTACTTTGTTCGATTCTCCTTATTTTAATGAATATACTGTATATGCCTTGCGTGCGCGCGTGGCCCTGTATATGAAGAAGTGGGACGAGGCTGTGAAGTATTCTACTAAAGTAATCGACAGCGGATACTATCAGTTGTCTAGCTGCAACGAGCAGATTTCACAGGGAGTAAGCTATTATAAATATATGTGGACCAATGACCAGTCAACTGAAACAATCTGGAAAATTGCGTTTACAGCTACTTCTTACGGGGGTGCTCTGGGTAAGGTATTCTTTAATTACGACTATTCTACTGTCCGTCCGGATTATGTACCGGCATCGTGGGTACTGGGACTGTATGACGCATACGACTTGCGTTATGAAGTTTTCTTCCAGGATATGGCTACCGGATACAGTCATCAGTTGAGCTGGCCGTTGCTGATCAAGTACTTCGGTAACCAGCAGTTTACTGAACTCTATGGTATCCTGCACGTTTCTATGCCGAAGGTATTCCGTCTGTCGGAACAGTACCTGATCCGTGCCGAAGCATACTGTAACCTCAACAAATTCGGTGAGGCTGGAAAAGACCTGACCAAGTTGCGCAGTGCACGTATGAGTTCTTCGGGTAATATCGTAGTCAACAAGGACAAATGGCTGGATGCCATCAGCGACGAACGTGTCCGTGAACTGTATATGGAAGGTTTCCGTCTGCAGGACCTGAAACGCTGGCACAGAGGTTTTGAACGTAAACCGCAATCTCAGTCTCTGACTGTGGGAAGCAGCCTGAAGGTAGAGAAAGATGATAAGATGTTCGTATGGCCGATTCCGTTGCATGAACTGGAAGCTCCGGGTTCTCAGATTCTGCCGAATGAAAGTAACAAGTATTAATGAAAGGGTGAAATAACATGAAAAAATATTTATTTGGATTGGGCGTGACAGTGGCAGCTGCAATGTTCTCTGCTTGCAGTGAGACACATTCCACTTATAGCGGACCGGACTATGTAATGTTTGCCGATACATTCCAGGTTTGCACGATTCAGGATGGGGAAACTTATTATGATATCCCCGTTGCGGCAACTACAGCTCAGGGATACGACCGTACTTACGGTGTTGAGGTGGTAGACAAGGGAACGAATGCGATTGAAGGCAAACATTTCAGCCTGGCTTCAAATACCATTACCATCAAGGCCGGAGAGCTGGCTACGGCAGTGAAAATCCGTGGTGGATTCAACAATATGGAAGATACCGACTCACTGGGTGTGATGCTGCGTCTGGTGACAGACAAAAAGAATATCTGGGATGCATACGGAGCTGAGACCAAGGTGGTGTTCCGCAAGGCTTGTCCGCTGGATATGAACTTGTTTGTGGGCGAAGGCAACAATTATGCCAAACTGACTTCTACGTTCTTTGATGAATACATGCAGGGTACTTCAGTGATTCTGCTGAGACCGGAACTGAGTACAGACCCGAAAGATGAGCCGAACACGATTGTGTTGCCTGATTTCCTGTACAAGGGTTACGATATGAAGGTTACTTTCGACGCTTCCGATCCTTTGAGTCCTAATCTGAAATGGGATCCTCAGGTAGTCGGTTCTACTGGAGAAGCTTTCCAGGGAAATGTATGGGGAGACGATAAGTTGCGCGCCATGCAGCCTCAGGGAGTAATGTCATATTATAATGTGTGTCAGCATTACTTCTTGCAGTACATGACACTCTATGTAGAAGGAGTGGGTCAGGTAGGTACATTCCTGAACGTAGTGGAATGGATCAGCAAGGCCGAATATGAGAAACTGGAACGTGATTTGGGATTGAATAACAAATAAGAGTGATTAGTACAATGAAAAATATGAAATGGTTTACCGGAGCTTGTCTGTTGGCTTGTGGCCTGGCTTTTCTGCCGGCATGCTCTGATGACGAAAACGAAGCTGTTGCTCCTGTATTCCCGGATAAGGTAGAGGAAATTGTGCTGTCGGCAGCAGGAGAAACCGCTGAACTGGCTTTTACTGCAAATGCAGACTGGACACTGACTTCTTCCAGACTCTGGTGTAAATTCGTATCGGGAGAAGAGAGCCTGCCGATGTTGGTCGGAGGTGCAGGTGAACAGAACGTTCAGGTGGTAATAACCGACGACGTATGGGGATTTGAAGAAGCTACGGCTGAGGTTGCCCTGAACATGGGCGGACAGTCGCAGGTGATTGCGAAGATTACCCGTAATGCAAAGGGACTGGTGATTGAAGGTTACGATAACGAACATCCGGTGGAAATTACCTATGTGGGTGGACAGTCGGGAAGTCAGACTACAATCTCCCTGAATGCGAACTTCGACTGGGAATTGTCTGCCGAAGGTTTGCCGGAATGGCTGTCGGTTGATGATCTGCCGCTGAAAGGATTTGCAGGTCGTCCGTCGGACATCGTACTGAAGGTGACTAAGGAAGCAAAGGTTTCTGCACAGAGCGGAATTCTGACGTTGAAGCAGCTGGAAACCGGAGCGACTTATGCGTTCCCTGTCAACTACGCAGGTATGGGCGACAAAGATTTTGAGACTTCATTGAGAAATGTCTGGAACTGGAATGTGGCCAAGGAAGGTGACATTTATTGGGCCGGATCTCTGACTGGAGATGATGATACGGCTAAGGAAAGCTTCCCGCTGCAAGTGGAAATCGCTACTAAGGATTACGACTATCAGCTGGTCCGTTTGTTTGATGACGGTAAGGGTAATGGACTGAAGGAGCCTGACCAGTGGAACGGAGGTGATTTCTTCACTGTAGAAGACAATGGCAAGGGACTTCTTTCGATTCCGGCATTCTCGGAAAACACTGGTGGTGAACGGAGCGGATATATTCTGGCATTCCCTCGTTATGTATATGAGACAGAACTGCAGAACAGTGTGGATAATGCACTGATTGAAGACATGACGGCCATCAAGACCGAATATGAACAGTATATTGTATGGAACTTTACCCAGCAGGGTAATCAGGTAGCTGCTACCGGATTTGAGGTGTTGCGGAGCGGTTATGAATCTCTGGAATGCTTGCAGGGAGACGGTGGTACCGGATATGGTGAAATGATTTCTGAAGCTACGCAGGTACCGGTTGACCAGATATTCCATGTGAAAGTACAGGCTGGTGATTTCTTGCAGGTAAATCCGAAGCTGACGGTTGAACAGTGGAATCCGGAAGTAAATGGAATGAATGGTATGATGATCATGTCAATGGAAGGTGAAGACTTCACCGAACAGTGGAATCCTGGCATGACCATGGGTGGAAGCTTCTCAGTAGACGGTACGGTAAACAAGACCATGTTTATTTCTTTCTCTGACTTCTCAGCCGGTTATCCTATGCCGTGCAAGGCCCTGATTATTATTGTTGAATAATTGTTTTGATAAAAGATAAGATTAACATATGAAACTAACATCATTATTACAAAAACTTCTGTTTGTTCCTGTCTTGCTGGGACTGACTGTTGTGCTTGCAACAGGATGTTCGGACGATGACGACGAGCTGCAAGGGGGAGGAAATGGATATGTTCAGTTTAAATTGTATAAAGAAGCTTCTTATGGTGAGAGTGCTTCGCGTGCAAGCGATTCGGAACTGGAGTATCTGTATGACGCCAAAAAGGTGAAGGTGGTATTGACCAGCAATGGAGTTACCTCTTCGTATACATTGCCGGTAAGCGCTTATAACGCTGAAAATGCAGAATATGGAATGCGTTCTGAAAAATTGGAACTGGTAGCAGGAGCTTATCAGCTGATCGGTTTTTATCTGTACGATAAGGTAGAAAAGGAAATCTACGCTGGAGAACCGGCTGCACCTACTTCTTTCATGGTAGAACGTGGTGGTCTGTGCATTCAGGATCTTCTGGTAAATGTGGTTCCGCGCGGACAGGTTCGTTTCCATCTGGTGAAGGACCTGAGTGCTGTCAGCAGAACCGGTTCACGCGCCGATCTTGAAACAAAATACTATCCGTTCAGTTCGGTGGCACGTGTGACTTTCGATGTGAAAAACATGGATACAAAGAAAGTGACACACATTGAAAACGTGGATGTGGAAGTAGAAGATGGTTTCCATGAAGACAATTCTGAAACTTCGTATGCTGTACTTGATTCGCTGATTACTCTGGAAGCCGGACGTTATACGGTAACTGAGGTCTGGACATCGGATAAGAATAAAACCACTTTGGAAGTGGGTGTACTGAAAGAAGGTACTGAGTTTACTGTATACGACAACCAGAATCCGGAAGCACAGCCGGTGGAAATCCCGTTGACTTTGCAGGAATCGGCTGATTACATCAAGGACTATATTGCCTTGAAGGAAATCTGGCTGGCTACCGGCGGTGAGACTGACTGGTACTATGTTGGTGAAAATTATCCGAAGGGAGTAAACTGGAACTTCGATAAGGATATCGATATGTGGGGCGAACAGCCGGGAGTAAACCTGAATGCGGAAGGACGTGTCATCTCATTGTCTATCGGTGAGTTCAGTCCGAAAGGAAAGATTCCTGCTGCACTGGGACAGTTGACTGCACTGCAGACTTTGTATCTGGGTACTCATAACGACAAACAGCACCCGAATGTACCTAATGGTTCATCGGTTGAGTCTCGCAAGAAATTTGCACAGGCTATGATGAATCCGACTGCGGAAAATCTGAAGATTCTCCGTAATGACTATATGGACAACTATGCGTCACACGATATCAGAGCTGATTTCTCTGAACCGCTGTTGTGGGGATTCAAGGAAAGAGGTATTGAAGTGAAAAAGCAGAACAAGCCTGCTTCACGTGATATCAACTGGGGTGAGCTGACTAACGGTATTACCGGTATCGATGAGGCTATCGGTAATCTGGAAAATCTGGAAATCCTGTACATTGCCAACTCTAAGGTGGCAGAACTGCCGGCTACAATCGGTAATCTGAAGAAATGTACGGATATGGAGCTTTACAATAATCCGCTGATGAAGGAATTCCCTGATGTGCTGGCTGAAATGCCTGAACTGATTCAGCTGAACATTGCGATGAACAAGCAGTGGAGCTCGGAAGAAATCAATGCGGGACTGGAAAAACTGTGTGGTGGAAAATCTCAGGCTACTCTTCAGGTACTTTATATGGGCTTCAACAATGCAACCCGTTTGCCTGAAAATGTGAAGAATCTGAAGAAACTCGGAAAGATTGACTGTGCTTACAATAAACTGACAGGTACATTGCCTCGCTTTGAGGGTATCAACCTGGTACAGGCTACTTTCGACTACAACCAGATTGAAGCAATTCCTGATAATTTCTGTGGAATTGAAGATGTAGAGTCAATTACTTTCTCAAACAATAAGATCAAGAACCTGCCGACAGGATTCTTTAATCCGAAATCGGTATACGTGATGGTTTCAGTAGACTTCTCTGGCAATGAGATTACAGAGGTTCCGGCAAATTACGGTGCCAATGTTTCTACACTGTCACTGGCAAGAAATAAGCTGACGAAGTTCCCGAAGGGATTGTTCCAGGGCGGATCGGTAATTGAGTCTCTGAACTTGAGCGGTAACCTGATTAGTTCGTTCGAAGAAGGTGACATCGTCGGAGAAAAGAGCTATATGCTGGCTTCATTGGACTTGACTTACAACCGCTTGTCTGATTTCCCGACAGATTTCAATGCAATCAATGTTCCTTATCTGTATGGAGTGGACGTAAGTTTCAACTGTTTCTCGGAATTTCCTTTCGAGCCTTTCAACGTTGACCGTCTGACTGTGTTTGCTATCCGTGGACAGCGTGATGCCGATGGTAACCGTACCCTGACAGAATGGCCGCTGGGAGTAGGAAAGCATAAAGGACTCCGTGCACTGTATCTGGGAAGTAATGATATAGGTGACGTGAATGTGGGACAGGAAGAACAGTTGTCTTATCTGATCTATAATCTGGATATCAGTGATAACCCGAACATCGTGATCAATATGGCAGAGTTGTGTCCTTATATTCAGGCTGGTATGTTTATGCTGATTTACGATCAGACACAGGATATCCGCGGATGTGATGTCTTGTTTGATTAATGGTTAATTTAAATAGACAAGAAATGAAAAATATATCAAAGTACATAATCGGATTGTCGGTGCTGGCTGGCTTGATGTTTTCGTGTAAAGAAGACGAGCCGACGATTTCGGGCTTTTCCTTGGATAAGGAAGAAATTACGATTGCAGACCCTAACGGTGAGACTGCGCTGATCAATGTATCTACTGATGCTGAATGGCAGGCAAGCACTGAAGCTACCTGGTTGCAGCTGGCTCCGGGAAACGGAATCGGATCGGCAACGGTAGAGGTGAAGGCTGACTCTTCTATCCTGGCTTCTATCCGTGAGACTCAAATTCAGTTCCTGGCAAAGGGAATCGGAGTAAAGACGGTTAAAGTAAAACAGTTCGGATACAAGGAGGAAATTTCACTTGACAAGAATGAGCTGGGTATTGAAAGTACAGCTCCTTATGAAGATCGTTTCTTCAATGTAACCGTGACTGCAAACGTGAACTTCAGCGTGCAGATTCCGGAAGAGGCAAAATCATGGATTGAGTTCCCTTCGAACCAGGAAATCGACCTGGACTATGGAGAACGTCCTCGTACTGGAAAGTTGCGTTTCAACTGGAAAATCAATACGAAGGAAGAAGACCGTACGGCAGAAATCCGCTTTGTGCCTGAAGACAGTGAAGCGGAAACTGTGGTGCTGAAGGTTACTCAGGAACATGCTCCTATCCTGACCGATGACCGTGCCGGTGACTCTCTGGCGGTATTGGCAATTTATCAGGGCATGAACGGTATGTTCGGCTGGGATGCTACTGAAAACATGCGTAACTGGAAGACTGTGACACTGTGGAAGGCTACCGATAAGATCGATGGCAAGAAGATTCCGGCAGAAATGGTGGGACGTATCCGTAGTGCATCATTCAGGCTGTTCGATACAAAAGAATCTATTCCTTACCAGGTAACTCAGTTGCGTTTTGCTGAATCATTGACATTCTATAGTAACGCGAACCGTGAAATCAAGAAGATTGAACTGGGATCGGATATCTGTACACTGCTGAAAGGACATCCGTTGAATACCGGCAAGGACGGTAAGGCTAAGAGTTATCTGAAGTACTTGAACATCAGTGCATTCGGTGTTACTAAGTTGCCTTCAGACTTTGAAAGTGAAACGCTGGAGGCTCTGGAACTGAACAGTTCTAACTTTACCGACAACAGTTGGCTGAGACAGGTTAATGCCACCAAGCTCCCGGCACTGAAATACCTGTCAATCTCGAATATGCGTATCAAATCAGTGGTAAACGACTTGAGTCTGGACGACCTGGGCTTCCGTTGGGAAACTGGTTTCGGAAATAACGGTATGGCATACAACTCGAAGAACGACCGTGATGCCTTCATCGATTTCTTGAAGTGGGAAAAGTTGGAATATCTGACATTATCTGTAAATTTGCTGGAAGGAGAATTGCCGACCGATGAAGACCTGCAGCAGCCACCATATAATTTTGCCGCTTACCAGGATTCAGATTTCGAATCGGTTTCAGATACTATCAAGGATGGTCAGCGCTTCATGGTAGATCATAAGATCACTAAGGTTTGGCCGAACATGAAGGCATTGTATATGAATCTTAACTTCCTGACAGGTAAACTTCCTAACTGGTTGTTGTATCATCCTTATCTGGAATTCTGGAATCCTTATTCACGGTTGTTCCAGCAGGAAATCATGGGTAAGAACTCTTTGGGTGAAACCGTTGGATTTACAGGTGGTGAGCCGAGAAGCATGAGAGACTATTCTAACTTTACAGAAGAATTGGGATACGATGATTTTGTAAGTAAAAACAGTTATTATTCTGTATATCCGAAAATGGATCCGAATTATAACGGAGAGACAAAATAAAAAGGGTATTATACAATAAAGACTTTTAGATAAAGAATGAAAAAAAAATATTTATTCGCAGCTTTGTTTTCTGCAGCATTCCTGTATTCATGTTCTGATTCCGATATTACATCGGGATCAGGCAATGGAGGGGGTACCGCAACGATTGTCAATTTGCCGGACGATGCTGTAAAAGGTGAATTGTTCGTCAAGTTTAAACCCGAAGTGGAAGAAGCCTTGGATAAGGCAGGGGCTTTGAGCCGCGGGGGCAAGATGTCCCGTTCTTCTATCGCTTCTGTGGATGAGGTGCTGGATATTGCCGGAGCATATACTTTCGAACGTGTGTTCCCGGTTGACGGAAAAAATGAAGCCCGTACTCGTAAAAGCGGTCTGCACTTGTGGTACCTGGTCCGTTTCGATGAAAATGCCGATCCGGTGAAAGTGGCCAGCGACATGGCTCGTCTCTCTGAGGTGGCTACTGTAGAGTTCAACCGCGAGATCAAACGTGCATACGACCCGCAGCAGCGTGCAAAGGGTCTGAGCGAAAATACACTGAAGGCTGCGCGTGCGCTGAAGAATGGGGCTGCATTCAATGACCCGGAATTGGGAAAGCAGTGGCATTACATCAACGACGGAACGGTACTGAATCAGTCGGAGGACCTCGAAGAAGGTAAGACTATTCCTGAATTTGAAGAAGGTTCTTATGCCGGAAACGATGTCAACTGTGGAGTTGCCTGGCAGAAATGTGCAGGTGATCCTTCTATCATCGTAGCTGTGCTGGACGAAGGTGTGATGTATACGCATCAGGACTTGAGAGATAATATGTGGACCAACTCGGCAGAGACTGTCGGTGGAGCACAGGATGCAGACGGCAACGGATATTGTGGTGACCGTTATGGTTACAACTTCGTAACTGACTCTGGACTGATTACCTGGGGTGACCCGAACGATACAGGTCACGGAACCCATGTGGCCGGAACCATTGCTGCCGTAAACAACAACGGCGAGGGTGTGTGCGGTATCGCAGGTGGTACAGGAAACAAGGATGGTGTAAAGATTATGTCGTGTCAGATTTTTGCCGGAAATGCGGGAGCTACGATGCTGGCCGAAGCTAAGGCAGTAAAATATGCGGCAGATAACGGAGCAGTCATCCTGCAGTGCAGCTGGGGTTACAACTCCGGACTGGCTAACCCGCTTTTCTACACTCCGGGTCCGAAAACGGATGATGAATGGGCTTCTGTAGCCGTAATGGAAAAAGAAGTGATGGAATACTTCCTGCACAATGCAGGTGACCCGAACGGAGTCATTGAAGGAGGTATCATCGTCTTTGCGGCAGGAAACGAATATGCACCGATGGCCGGTTATCCGGGAGCTTACAAAGATTTCATTTCGGTAGCTTCTATCGGCCCGGACGGTACTCCGGCTCCTTACTCAAACTACGGTACTCCGACCGGAAGCCAGAACATGATTACAGCTCCGGGGGGTGACGGAGAAGGAACAAAGCGTGAACGTGCGCTGGTACTTTCTACCATGCCTATGAGTGCCCTGGAAATGGGTGGTGACGCTACCAAGGGCGGATACGGTTATATGGAAGGTACTTCTATGGCTTGTCCGCACGTTTCGGGTGTAGCTGCGCTGGGACTTTCTTATGCGGCTAAGTTGAGAAAGCACTTCCGTGCAGAAGATTACCGTCGTCTGTTGCTGGAATCTGTAAAACCGTTTACATTCAAGTATGATGATTACAAATCATACTGGTACGGTTGGGCTTCATTTGGTGAAGCTGCTCCGCACAACCTCCTGGATTTGTCGGCTTACAGAGACAAACTGGGTGGTCTGATTGATGCAGGTAAAGTACTGGAAAATGTGGAAGGCGGCAACTACGGCAGTCAGCCGATGAAAGTGCCTAATGTATATCTGAAAGAAGGAGCTTCTCAGCAGGTAGACCTGGTACGTGTATTCGGCAGCCTGACCAACGTTACTTGTGAAGTGGCTAATCCGGGAGTGGCTGAAGTAAGTGCTTCCAACACTGCGCTGACAGTTAAAGGACTTGCTACAGGATCGACCAAGGCTACAGTAACGGTAACTACAGCCGGTCAGGAAACAGTAAGCCAGACTTTTGTGATTACCGTTCGCAACAGTTCTGGAAATGGTTGGATGTAATTTCGGAGAAGTTTGATGTATCGGATGACACTCAAATATTGGATATGGGCTTGCCTCTTGTTTTCTGTGCCTGGCTTGCAGGCACAGAAAATATGGTCGGATGAGGAGTTGGAGAAACTTACTTCACCTGACCTGCTGGCGGGGGCCGACACCCTGTTGACTTTCGACAAAAAGGAAATAGAGGTGGGGACGATATCCGAGGACGACAAACCTTCTGTGTATGTCTTCTCCTGTAAGAATGCGGGGAATACGCGGGTGGTGGTGACACGAATGACCACTTCCTGCGGATGTACCCAGGCCGAAATCGACCGTCCGGTACTCTTGCCGGGAGAGCAGGCACAGATCCGTCTGACCTATAATCCTTTCGGGCGTCCGGGAAAATTGTTTGCTCAGGTACTGGTCTATACCGACCGTTCGGACAAGTATCCGGTAGCCTCTCTGGCACTGACCGGTAAGGTCACCCCTTCGGCAGCCCTCTGGAAAAACTACCGTTATGCCATGGGACACCTGAAACTCCGCCGCAAGCAGGTCAACTTCGGAGTGGTCAGGAAAGGGCAGAAACGGGTGGAGCGGATTGCCTGTGTGAATGCAGGAGATCAACCGTTGCAGGTAAGTGCAGCAAAGGTCATCCTTCCGGAGTATTTGTCTGTATACACCCTTCCGGCTGTCCTGCAGCCTTCGGAAGAAGGACAGTTGGTAGTGGCGATAGACGGTACGAAACTTCCGCCGGGCAAAGACGTGAAAAAGAGTCTGAAGGTTTTGCTGGAAGGACTTTCCGTTTCCCCGACAGAAAGAATGCTGGAAGTCTCTTTACAATATGGAGTGAATGAACAATCTGATAAAAAATAACGTACTTAAAAACAAAGTCTAATGAAATATTTATTTAAACTGATATTGTGTATGACCCTGCTGACAGCAGTTTCGGCTTGTAGCAAGGATGAATATACAGAAAAAAACGTGATGGTGGTAACTCCGGGAACACTGGAGGGAACATGGACATTGACTGAATGGAACGGACAGGCACCTGAAGAAGGAATGTATGTGTACATTACTTTCGAACGTAAGGAACGTACTTTTGTCATGTATGAGAAATGGGGAAGCATGTATTCACACAAGACCTCGGGTACCTTCAGCATCCTGGAAGATGAGGACTACGGTATCATCCTTACCGGAGAATACGATTATGACCAGGGTGAATGGCAGGAATACGTGGTAACCGGCATGGACGGTACTACCTTGACACTGGTAGCTAAGGACAACGCAGCCGATAAGTTGGTTTATACCCGTTGCAAAGGCGTTCCTGAAGATATTCAGAACGGAAGCAGAAGCCTGGGATTCTGATTGTCCATAAGGCTTATCCAAGCATAAAAAAGGAGCCGGCACAGACAAGTTCTGATTGCCGGCTCCTTTTTTTTATAGCCTCTGATTGGAAGTATCCGGATATTTCTGTCAGGACAGATTTATCCGGAGGGTAGTTATGAGTGGAGTCAGTTGGCAGTGGAAATCCGTTTGGCCTGACAGTGCGGGAAATCCGCTTAAAACGGTTTGCGGAACGTACATCCGTTCTTCCATTCCGAACACCCGTAGGCAGTCTTGCCTTTCAGGATGACTCCCTTTCCGCAGATGGGACATGGGGTACCGACTAAATCATCGGCCTTCTTTTCGTCCTTTTTGTCTGCCGGTGCCTTTTCTTCCTCTGCTTTCTTTTTTCGTACTCTTTTTGCGACTGTCTTTTCCTCTTTTTTCTTACTTATAGTTTCTTCTTCCTGCACGACGGTGATCCGGCGGTTGGTATTGTCCCTTAATACACTGTTGACGATGTCTGTCACCATCTGTTTCAGTTCGTTCAGGAAAGTGGCCGCGTCATAAGACTTCTTTTCAATTTCCCTCAATTTCTTTTCCCAGATACCGGTCAGTTCCGCCGACTTCAGCAGCTCCTCATGAATCAGCTGTATCAGCTCCATGCCCGTAGGTGTCGGAATCAGGTTTTTCCGCTCTTTGCGGATATAATGACGCTTGAACAGGGTTTCGATGATGGCAGCCCGGGTGGAGGGGCGTCCGATTCCGTTTTCCTTGAGGGCATCACGGAGTTCATCGTTGTCCACCAGTTTTCCGGCTGTTTCCATTGCCCTCAGCAAGGTCGCTTCCGTATAGAGCTTGGGGGGCTGGGTCCATTTCTCGTTGAGGTCGGGAGTGTGAGGACCGCTTTCTCCCTGTTGGAACAGCGGCAGTACCTTTTCTTCATCTCCTTCCTTATTCTCTTCCTGGACTTCCTTCGCAAAAATAATCCGCCATCCCGGATCCAGAATCTGCTTGCCGGTAGCCTTGAACTCTACCTGGCTGACTTCTCCCAATACGGTAGTCGTCGAAAATTTACAGTCCGGATAGAATACGGCGATGAACCGTCGGGCCACCAGGTCGAATACCCGCTTTTCCATGTCTGTCAGTCCCTGTGGCTGTATTCCCGTCGGAATGATGGCATGGTGGTCGGTTACTTTCGAATTGTCGAATACCTTTTTCGATTTAAGCAGTTTCTTGCCGGCAAGTACCTGAGTATATCCTGCATAGTCTTTCAGCCCGTTTAAGATATTGGGACATTTCGGATAAATGTCATCACTCAGGAAAGTCGTATCCACACGCGGGTAAGTCGTCACCTTCTTCTCGTACAGTGACTGGATGAGCTGCAGGGTCATGTCGGCCGAATAACCGAACTTCTTGTTGCACTCTACCTGCAGGGAAGTCAGGTCGAACAATCGTGGAGGAGCCTCCGTTCCCTTCTTGGAACTGATATCCGTAACGGTGAAATCCGCCTGCCGTACGGTCTCGAGAAAACGCTCTCCCTCTTCCTTCGATGCAAACTTTCCCTTGGTCGAGTTGAAGGTCGTATCACGGTATACCGTTTTCAATTCCCAGTAAGGCTCCGGCTTGAAATGATCAATCTCCAGTTGCCGCTTGACAATCAGTGCCAGTGTAGGTGTTTGCACCCGTCCGATTGACAATACCTGTTTGTTCTGTCCATATTTCAGCGTATAGAGCCGGGTCGCATTCATTCCCAGCAGCCAGTCGCCGATGGCACGGCTCAGTCCGGCCTCATAAAGAGGCTGGAAATCCGACTGGTCCTTCAACTTGGCAAATCCTTCCCGGATGGCTTCTTCCGTCAGTGACGAAATCCAGAGTCGCTTTACCGGACAACGGGCTCCCGCCTTCTGCATGACCCACCGCTGAATCAGTTCTCCTTCCTGCCCGGCATCCCCGCAGTTGACAATCTGGTCGGCATGCTGCATCAGTCCCTCGATGATGCGGAACTGCTTCTCTATTCCGGGATCATTGATCAGCTTGATACCAAAGCGTGGCGGAATCATAGGCAGGCTGCCCAGGCTCCAGGATTTCCAGGAAGGACTGTATTCGTGAGGCTCCTTCAGCGTACAGAGGTGGCCGAATGTCCACGTCACCTGATATCCGTTACCCTCAATATATCCTTCCTTCCGGTTATGTGCCCCGAGTACTTCGGCTATGTCGCGAGCTACACTGGGCTTTTCGGCTATACAAACAATCATATAGTGTCAGTTGCTAGATTAAATTCATGCAAAGTTAGCGAAATAAATCCGATGTTCAATGAATCTTCCCCCTCCGCTTAGGGAAATATAAAAAACATTAAGAGGCCGGCGGATACATAATATTTTTTTACCTTTGCATCGTAAGTGTGCGACAAGAAGTCGTACAAGTAATTGTTCAGCATGATGTCTGAACCTGTTGTT